>Ga0207016_1029_pt1 | contig 31679 bp, 25 predicted proteins | sample Alteio_BWMinCont_54_FD_153469 | JGI IMG/M metagenome (GOLD analysis project Ga0207016, IMG submission 153469) | Enriched cells from forest soil in Barre Woods Harvard Forest LTER site, Petersham, Massachusetts, United States -... | ecosystem: Environmental > Terrestrial > Soil > Temperate forest >...
CAAAAATGTCGGTTATCATCAATAATTACTGATACAAATCCATTGAAAAAACATCAAAATTTAATATTATGTTAAGTATTGAATGAGAATATAAATGTAACTGATTGATGATTCTCGTAATTCGAAGGTGGTGAAGAAATGAGGCGGCCTGAAGAAGTTTTATCCGATATTTTAGCAAATAATGCAGTGACTGAAGAACAGATTCGAGAACGGGAGTCGAGAATTAATGATTTTGTCAGACGATTCATAGAAGTATATAACGCACTCTACGGAAAATATCCAAGGCTTGAACAAGTAAGTAACAAGGAAAAATTAATTTCGATTTTGCAAGAAACGCAACAAAAACCCGAAGGCAGATTTGCGAAAGCGCTAAATAATGCTTATTACAGATTATATGAAGCGCAGTTGAATGCAGGGCAAATTGAACCTGACGTAGCGCTCGATGAAGAAGCAGCAGCACAGCCTGCACCACAATCCAATGCAGAAAAATTGGTAGAGTTGAGCCGTACTTTACGAATAAAAACGAGCGGTGAATTTTCGCAAAAAGTTATTGATCGTTTTAATAATGAAATTCCAGCGGTTTTCGATCCAAGTCGAGATGATCGTCACCTTTTTTGTACATTTATTCAAGATTCATCTCGTTCTGCGCTTACCACTGGAACCATAGAATTCGATCAATTTCTTGAGAACCTTGGTCAAGGGGCTCTTTTAGAATTAATGGGGTCAAATTTTACATCTGAATCATTTGAACAGTTTCGGAATGTTGATATACCAGACAATTTAGTGGCCGAACGATCACCTACAGATCCGGATAATCAAGCGCCAGTATTAACCGAAGATCTTGTTCGGGCAACGATAGCGCAATGGAATAATGAGTTAGCACCCCAAAAAAAACGGGAGTATGTTAAGTGGATGCACGACAATTCTGCAGGTGCAACAAAATGGAAAAACGTATTATCTCCTCATTATGATAATTTTATTTTAAACGCAGGTGCAAATTGGTTACGTAGCCTGGGAATGCCTGAGGAAGAAAGTAAAAATGCGATTAATAATTTTAACCAACATCTTTCAAGCGCATTTAAGAATTCAGTTGGGCATTTCTCAAAAATTTACACGCCGTACATTACTGGTGTTACTGCTACAGAGAATTCAAAAAAAATAATGTTTCATTATAAAGATTTAAAACAGGTTATTAATCCAGCGGGAAAACTGGTTGTTACCTGTAATGTGGAATTACATTATTTTCATGGAAATGATTGTGTAGCAAATCTCGGAGATTTGGGGGAGGTTAAATTTACTTTTCAATCAGAAACAAAAAATGAAATCACTGGTTTTTACCTCCAAAAAAAAGATACTAAATGCGATAATCCTTTATTGCATGATTTAATTTCAGGCAATAATATGCCGACTTATGAAATGACAGATCCTGAAATGGATGCAAGATCTGCACGTATTTTTTATAACTTAATCGGTAGCCTAGGTGATTCAGTTTTTAAAGAAGAAGTATTGCGTGACATTTCATCAAAAATATCTTTTGTTAACGCAGAACTCAGTCCCGTTCAAGTCGAAAAATTAATATCTGACGGATTTGGCGATAAATTAAAAGGCGCTATCCTGTCGGGCAATTTTTCGAATTTTGATTTTCGAGATTTGGATTTAACAGGTGTAAAATTTGCTAAAGATTCAAATTTAACAGGCGCTGATTTCAGAGGATCAAAATTATGCGGCGTTGATTTTAGAAAAACAAATTTGTGTGGTGCGAAATTTGAAAGCGTAACCATTGATGTAAACACTGATTTTCGAGATGCGAAGATTAACGGACTGCAAATTGGCAGTGGTATTAAATTTAATTTTACGAACAACGATGGAAAAAATTCTGTTGAATGCGAATTTTCTGGCGAAGGTCGAATTCCGTTGATTAAATCAGCACAAGAATATCCACAGAGTAAGATTGCATGGGCTAAAGAGCAAGCGAATGCGGTACGGTTGAAATTGTGTTCCTTAAGACGAGAATCTGGCATCACACTCGACGATCTCCAGGTGCTATTAGATACCGCAGAGCGTTGTGGTGTGCCGATAGACGCGAGACTTATTAAAGATTTAAAACTTGCCGACGCCACTCGTATCACACACGATTTTTTTGATCCTGCTACGGGTGAGAAAATTGTGCCCGCTTTTTCAGAGTCATGTGTCAATATTGTTAAAGAATTTTGGGTGCAAATGGGGAAGATGTATGAGCGAATTCCACGGGGGACGAATGTAGGTTCAGATATGTCGCAGCCTGCTCCTATTACTTGGGAAGCAGAAAACAGCTCAAAAATGATGTTAAAAATTTTGGCGGAAATTCATAGAAAATCAAATGGGGAAGTTAGTAGGGCATTAGATAGGGCATTTTTGGTTTTAAAAAATAAGCCTGTTGTAAATACTACGCAACAAGCGCCCGTGCCGGCACAAGCACAAGAGGTAGTAGCGCCTCAGCCAGCGTTGCTACCTAATCAGGGATCGTATAAGTGGAATGCGATTGATCGAATCGTAACACGTGAAAAGAGTGCGGATGATGCACAAGACGTTATTGTTCATTCATCATGGTCAATATTCGAGCATAACAAAGATGATTACTATAAACAGTTATGCGCTGGGATTTTGGTGTCAAACCCTACTGATCAGGCAGAGAACATCGTTGCAAATACTATCCAAGACGCTAAGAGTAAAGAAGTTACTAGAAAAACAATTCACATTATTCCTGAGCAAATTTATGCAGGCCAAAAGGAGAGTGCTACAGGTTATAATACCATTTGGAATCTTCGACTAAGAGTAGTGACACAGAAACCAGGCGAATCAATCGAAACCGCTTTCAATAAGAGTCAGTTTTTCGATCCCAGTGACTTTGGTATCAGCTTGGATAGTCATGAGAAAATTCGTCAATTCTGTGTTAAGGTCATGCAAAAACAAGCTAAGGATTTGGTCAAAGCAAATTTGGAGATAACTAAAGAAAGCTTGGCAGCAAGCCCTGCCGTTGCAAGAGCAAAACATTATCATCCTGACGAAGATGCTGAAAAAAGACTTGAGCATGTGTATGTTTGCCCGCTTAAATCTGATGATGCGGATGATAAAAAACTGCTGCATTATAGGCAAGTATTGCAAAGTTTAATGTCTGAATATACGGCTCGAACCAGTGGTGACGACGCTTCTAAGAAAAAAAGCACTTATCATTCAGGCTTTTTTTCAAGCTTTGGGCATACTGCAGAACATAAAAAGCAAGCGGCTGAATTGATCCTTGGTCAATTAGAGGTAAACAATGAAATCAATAAAGAATTTTTGGAATCATTGCCTGACGGAGCACGACAAGCTGCAACACAAGGTGAATTAAGAAAATGCGTGGAAAAAATCATTGAGCTGCTTCCGAAACAACCCAAAGTTCCCACTTTATCCACTAATGTAAATTAACGGCAATCTCATCTTTCTCATTGATTTTAAATGAAATAGTCAATAAAAAAACCTAAAAAACCCCATTGTTGAGCAAAATCTCCATTTATCATCAATACTTACCGTCAGAATTGATTAAAAAAACACCAAAATTCATATTACCTTAAGTATCAGATGCAAAAATACAGGTAGTTTGTTGATTATTCGCATAATGCGAGGCTGGTGGAAAAATGAGACGCGCTGATGATGTTTTAGTTGAGATTTTAACGGCGATAAATGTCGCGGAAACTGATGAGCAGATAAAAAAGCAATTATGGTTGGTCGGAGAATTTTGTAAAGCAATAGAAGCGGCGATTTTAACTTCACAATCTTCTGAAACACCTATGGACATCTTGATGCTTTTTTATTCTGCATTGGCTAATGTTATACGTGCGAGAGACGGTGCACTTACAGAGCAGGTGCGCACAAAGTTAGATAATATTTTGTTAAAACCATGGTTTATTAATTTAAGGACGTTAACTCAAGCATCGTGCGCTAATGTGTTTTCCTCGTTTATTGTTGACACTATCCCCACAGAAACATCGAGCGTTCAAGCTATACCTGATATTGCATGGAATACTGAAGAAATTGCAGAAAATTGCGCAAAACTTGATGTCATTTTCACACAGCTGAGGGAATTGGAAAAAATTGCTGAAAATTTTAATCAATCATTTGGGCTCGGCTTTTATGATGAATTAGCAAATCTAGAGACATTGACAGCTGCTCTAGCAATAGAAAAGCACAAAAGATGGAAATCCGATCCAAAACGCAGTCTCGAAAATGTCGCCGCCGCTGCAGCAAAATATTATGCACAACAACCTGATTTAACCCGCGAAGAGAAAGAACAGGCCACGATTACATTTACCTTAAGTTGTAATTCTTTTTTTAATTTTTTAAATGTTCAGATTTTGAAAAACCGCACCCAAATTATCAATACGGTAAAAAGAGCAGTTAACGACGCTATAGAGACGGAAACCGCATCTCAGACGATGTTAGATAACTCAATGGGAGCACTTAAAAGCTTAATCAGTTCGAATCCGGATATTTTATTAATCAAACGGTTCGCGGAAGAATTGAAATTTTTGAAGAATTCGATGATTCCAACAGAGCGTAAAATTACGCAATACGAGGCATGGCAAACAGCATCAAAAGACAATCCAGAAAATAGCCTGGAAAAGATTGCCAATGATGCTGCAAAACATTTTGAAACAAAATCTAATTTATCTTTTGAAAAACAACAAGAAGCAGTAATTAATTTTACTAAAGCTTGCTATCGTTGTTTTCATGATTCCATCACCCCTGATGTTAATGAAAAAATTACAAAAACAGCCATAAACGCACTTTATACCGCCCGTATCCATAAAATCCTGAGTCAAGAAATTTCTGTCAAATTAAAAGTGAATCCGAAAGATTTTGTGACAGAATTTTTACATCAACGTGAAAAATTTCCTCAAAAAGATGACATTGTCAAAAACATGCTGGGAAAATCAGACGAAGAACAATTCCAATTGATTTTACAAGAAACAGAAAAAAATCGACGTGGTCCAACATCAGAAGCATTTCTCCGCACGTATTATAAATTATGCGCAACGCAGTTGTATGATGAAGCATCCACAACAGGTCTCAATCCTAGAGAAATCGATTCAAAATTAACTCAGTTAGATAATGATTTACACTTAAGTGAATCACCGGCAACTAAAAACGCCAAAAAATCTCCGCATTCGTTGCTTGGTGTTGCGTCTAAGCAAACATCTTACAATACACGCAAAGCAGAAATTGCAAAATTACTAGAATTTAAAACACCGAATCATAAAAAACATGAATACGTTAAAGAATTGTTAGAATTAGCAGATGCTTTGGGTGTTAAAAGAGATTTATCCGGATTGGATTTGTCCGGTGCAGATTTAAGAGATTTAGATTTATGTAATGTTGATTTTAGAAACACAGATTTGCGTGAAGTATGGTTTGATATAACAAATACCATTGACGCCCAGACTGATTTTCGCGGCGTGAAGTTTAATGACGAATTTGATGACATGCGATTTAAATGGACCAGTTTAGACGGGAAAAATTCAGTCGTAACTAATATACGTATTAATTACATTTACCAGATGCAAAAACGGCAGATAAGCAGTGATCTCGAATTGAGAAAGCAAACGTTGCGTATACTGTCTGGACACCTAAAGAATAAGCGTGGTGGTATTACTATTGACGATCTGCGCGTGTTATTGGACACAGCGGAGCGTTTTAATGTAAACAAAGATGTGATACTTGGTTCTGGCGTGACATTGGCTGATCCAGTCGTACGCCATTTTCCCGAACCTTATGCACAAGGGCAATTGCCTGACGTTTCGGTATTGACTGTCGAACTTTATAGAAAATTGCTTGAAAAATTGATTGCGCATCCGTCGACAAGTGAAGATCAAAGAGGAAAATTTAGAATAAGGTCAGGCTCACAGAGATTTCTTCCGGCGCCTGGTTCAGAGGAGTATGAAGCACAATCGAAGTTAGCGCAAACTGGGTTACTGGGAATTTTTGTGGTAGCTCATATGCATCCTCGTGGTTATGTAAAACAAATCGTAGACCAAACGTTTTTTGAGTTATCTCAACCAGCATCAGAAGATGTTCTCACATCTCAAAAGGTTTCAGCGCCCCAAGCACGTTTTAATAACACGATTGTTGATAACATTGTTTTTGCAAGCGACTTAATAAACATAACAGGACAACCGGATACTGAAAAATATACAAAAATGCCTGATGTTGATTGCGCGAAATTAATAAGAAGTGATAATAAAAAGATCTTGGTTCATGGTACTCTCACAAATTATGGCGAGTCTCCTGATAATGATTATTTTACTAAAGTTGGTTCTCGATTATTGGCGGATGATTCCGTTGCGAAACAATCGATAGATAATGCGATTGAAGTTAAATTAGCGCCTTTAAAAGTGTTTGAAGAAAAGCTTCAGGCGTATAGAGATGCAAAGGCTGTTTTTGAAACATTGCAGCTACCTGAAAATAAAAATATTCTAGCAGTATTGGATGTTACGCTGAAAAATTTGAAGGAACGATGCGATGGTTACAGCAGAAGACGACAAGCTCTTGATGATGACCCGATAAGAGAGAAAATAGAGATAGTTGATAAAAAGATTGAGAGCTTAGAAAAAAAGATCGACGCTGCAGAATTAGCTTTAAGAGCAGCTGAATTAAATCTGACAAACACAAAAGACGCCGCAAATGTGGCGCGAAATACGGCAATTGAAGCGGGATTTAATCCACCCGCACTTGATGATCTAGATGATGATTTTGTTGATACTGTAGATGGCAAACGTCTCGAGTATCAGCTTCGTGATTATGCTAAGCATGCAACAAAAACGCTAGCCACCCAAAAAACAATCCACATTATTCCCGAAGTTAGCGAAGGGATTGCTGCAAATCATATCTGCTTAAGAATAATCACTCAAAAAGTCGACCAAACATTTTCAGATGCTTTTAAAGAAAGCGATCTGTTTGATCCCCGTTTTTCGCCAAAGCATATTACCGACAAACATTATCACAGCTTAAATACGCAAAATATAACTGATGATATTAATTGCGGTCGTTATGTGGCAGCGATGGCGATTCAAGCGGCAGGTTTGGCAAAAGATGGATTATTGCCTATTACAGCTGACAGATTAAAAGCAAGCCCTGCTGTTAAAAGAGCATTGCATTATAGTAGCGAAGACGATGCGAAAACGGGGCTTAGCAATGCATATGTTCGTCCGCTTGAAGATTGTAAAACGTATGAAGAAAAAATGGTGCATTATGGGCAAGTGCTTTCGTGTCTAAGATCAGAATATGAATCTCGGGATAAATATACGGATCGTACGTTTCATGGTTCTACCGGCCAGTACAATGTCACAAGACTTTTCAAAGAAAAATTTGGTTCTGCGACAGGTTTGGCATATTCTGCGAAAGACAAATTAGAGGCAGTGAAAAAGATTCAAATCTCATTGGCGAGTGGTGGTCCGTTGCCAAAGGATTTACCAGACGCTGCAAACCAGGGCGAGCTGAAAAAATATGTGCAGGAAATTATTGCGCTGCAAGAGAAAAATTGTGCAAATCAAAAAGAAAGCGCAGGAATTCGCCCGAAATGATTAACCGGGTTATATTATTACATAACCAAAAACAAGGTGAATAAACAATGTCGCGTCCACCACTGCGTCAACTAACCCCGGCAGAATTACAATTTCTAGTACTTGAGGGCTTTGAAAGCCGCGATAGACACGAACTGCGGAACTTGGAAGACATTGAATGCGAAGAATTGGAATTGCCATTGATGGCAGTGAGATTACAATATCTCGCCTTGATTAGCAGCACTGAGAGGGCCTTTTTAGAAGGTCGATACGATAACGTATATGATCTCGCAGATTCAGCGATAAAAATTGCGTCAAAAATAGCTTTTAGTATAGTTGAGATAGGCTCTCTTTACTTAAGAGCAGCGATACAAAATGATGATAATAGAAAAATAAAACACCTGATGGATGAAAGATACGGCGATGTAAATAAATTTTTGGACCATCTGAAATTGTTAGTTCATCAAGACGCGAGCAACGATGCGAAAACATTAGCGGCAAAACTGTGTACCGAGATCTTTAGGACTTGTCAAAGTAAATCCCATAAACCAATGGTGCGTGAATTGATCTGCAGAATACTTCCAGTTGTAGTACCACTTTTGCATGCACAGATGATCGATTCGAATACATTCTTAGGAATTATTAAAATCGCGTCGCAACATCGCGCTTCCCTAATCGAGCAGAGATTTTTTTTAGAAGAGTTTCAAGCAGATCTTCTTAGGGGGGCGACAAAAGAAAGTGAGGAAAATCCCGTGTTATTTAGGGTAATAGACGGAATTGATGCCCATTTGAATTTCTTGAAGCATGCAGAACAACCACTCCTTTACGTGGATGATGATGCAAGAGGCATGACATTACACAATAATATTCCCCACACAAAATTTACAATTCAAGCAGGCGGGTCGACTTTTTCTTTGTGCGTTCCAAATACGATTTTGTGTGCGATGCTTGCTTCTCATAGCATGCGCGAGTGGATTAATGCTCTTCTACGTGGAGAAACGGTTGAATGTAATTTGAAGCAAGTACGCAGGCTTTTTCAACACTATGGAAATAGGGTGGGTCAACGCAATGATTCTCCCGAAATGATTTCTCTAACTATCTAAAAAATCAGAACATTGAGTTTGACAACCCTATCAATATTGTATATACTTATTATATATACAATGATGCTGAAACAGGGGGTTCCAATGCGCATGCGAAAAACAAGGGTTTTTAAATCAGGTAATTCGTGGGCTGTTCGTTTGCCGAAAGGTTTTTGTCATGACGCTGGTCCGGTAATTATTTTTATGCGTGATGATGACATTGTCATTCGTAAAATTCATGTTTCGTTAGGAGAGGCATTGAAATCATTACCTGATTTGCCAGGTGAGTTTATGCCCGAAGGTCGAAATGATTTACCGCCGAAGAAAAGGGATATCAAATGGGATTGAAATATGTATTGGACACTGATATTTGTATTTATATTATGAATAAAACACATGACAGTGTGTTTAAGCATCTCAACAAAACATCATCAGGTGAGGTTGCGATGTCAATAATCACTTATGGTGAGCTGTTGAATGGCGCAAATAAAAGCGATTTTCACCAAAGGGCGATTCAAAAATTAGCGCTATTAACAGAGATTATACCGCCATTGTCATTACCAGTTGAAGTTGTTCAACATTACGGAAAAATACGAAGCTTGCTTGAAAAAAAAGGAAAAATAATTGGTGGAAATGATCTTTGGATTGCAGCGCATGCATTATCACTTGATGTCACTTTAGTCACCAACAACGGAAAAGAATTTAAACGTATTGCAGCATTAAAAGTTGAAAATTGGTGTTGAATTCTCTCTGGCCACCACACTACAAAATCCGTCGCAGCAAACGTGCTAAAAATATGTCTTTGCGTATTTATTCTGGCAGCGGTTTGGAAGTCGTTATTCCCGATAGAAAACGTTCGTTTGATGTAATGGCGTTTTTAAATGAAAACCGTGAGTGGGTTGAAAAACAGGCGGCGAAATTTCAAATCGATTTGCGCGAAGATAATAAACAGTGTTTGCCATCAACACTTGAGCTACGCGCCATCAATAAAGCCATCGATATTATTTATCGGCCGATTGAGTCGAGCGTTTGCGTTTCGTCAAAATGCACAAAAGATAAAATTATTTTTTATGGTGCGATAACGGATTTTTCTGTGTGTGTGCCAACGATCACAAAATGGCTTAAAAAACAGGCTAAAATAATCTTAGGTAATTCATTAAATGAGCTATCAACACAATATCATTTACCTTTTCGAAAATTAAGTATTCGCGCGCAAAAAACAGTGTGGGGCAGTTGCACAGCGAAAAAAGACATTCAACTTAATTATAAGATTTTATTTTTACCGGAAAATTTAGCGCGATATATTTTAATTCATGAATTATGTCACACAGTGCATTTAAATCACTCGATTTCTTTTTGGAAAATGGTAGCATGTGTCATTCCTGATTATCGTGCGCAGGTAAAAAGTTTAAAAACAGCGGATCAATTTATACCGAGGTGGTTATCATGAAAAAAATAATATTATGTCTGTCAGCATTACCCGTGATTGCTTTTGCGAATACACAGTTTGCGAAACAGTGTCAGGTATCTGGCATTAAATATTCGCACAAATCGGTGTCATTATTTTCACAACACACGGCAAAGCCGCGATTGTATGCTATCGAAAATACGTCAAAACATCCTATTTGGTTGAATCATCAGAGAAAGCAGGTGGGCATGGGAGCAGGGTGGGCATCAGAGTTATTTCCGAATCATTGGTCGGCGTTGCTCGTGACAAAGCGTGTGTTTGGTTTGCAGTGTCAGATTGCTAAAAAATCAGGCGGTATGCCGAGCGTTCCGTGTAAAAAAGTGCTGCATGTGTGTCAATTTGGTCAATTTGATTCTAAAAATCCGATGATGGGTGGTTATTGGGTGGTTGAAAATGTGTTGTTTCCGGCGTTGGAGCCAAGGATGCGTAAAAGAGGGTTTAAAATGTCGTAGATTTGAGACGCGATGAATATAGTCTCTACGAAAGATCGTCGATAATTGATGCATCAAAGGCAAATTCAATGGATAATAAGACTTAAATACTAATCTATCCATTTGAGTAACTTACCATCGTGTCAAAGAAAATTAAAAAAAATTACAAACAAGACCCTTACCGCGAACGCGAAATACAAACCTACGAATTCCCAGTTCCCAGTCGTGAATTTATTCTCGCCTATTTGCGAGAACGCAAAAAACCTGCGAGTTTTGAGCATTTATTAAAGGCATTTGACCTAAAAGCACCTGAAGAACACAACGGTTTGGAACGTCGCTTGTCAGCGATGTTGCGCGACGGGCAATTGGTGATTAACCGCAAAAATCATTATGGTTTGGTTGATCGGATGTCGTTGGTTGCGGGGTTTGTGCAAGCGCACCGTGATGGTTTTGGCTGGCTGATTCCTGAAGCGGGCGGTCAAGATGTCTTTTTGCATGCCCGCCAAATGCGTCAAGTATTTAATGATGATCGCGTATTGGTACGTGTGATTTCAAAACCAGGACGCAAACCCGAAGGCGTGATTGTTGAGGTTTTAGAACGCAATACCGAGCATTTAGCAGGCCGTTTTTTAATTGAAAATGGCGTTGCGTTTGTTGATCCAAACAGTAAATCTATTACACAAGAAATCATTGTGCCCAAAGGTTCTGAAGGTGCTGCCAAATCGGGTGATTTTGTTGTTGTAAAAATTGTTGAACAACCCACCGCGCGCAGACAAGCAATCGGTGAAGTGGTTGAGGTGCTGGGTGATCAGTTAACGCCGGGTATGGAAGTGGAATTAGCTATTCGCGCGCATAATTTACCCTTTCAATTTCCATCCGCAGTAGTAGATCAAGCAACAAAATTACCCAGCACTGTTTCTGCAGATGATTTAAAAAATCGCCGTGATTTACGTCATTTATCATTCGTGACAATCGATGGCGAAGATGCGAAAGATTTTGATGATGCCGTCTATTGCGAACCATTAGATAATAATGGATGGCGTGTGTTTGTTGCCATTGCCGATGTCGCGCATTATGTGCAAACGGATTCTGCATTGGATACAGAAGCAAAATCTCGCGGAAATTCCGTGTATTTTCCGTCGCGCGTGATTCCCATGTTGCCTGAAAAATTATCAAATGAATTGTGTTCACTACGCCCGAATGTAGATCGTTTGGTGATGTGCAGCGAAATTATTTTAAATGCGGATGGTGAAGTGCAATCGTATCATTTTGATGATGCGATTATTCATTCTCAAGCACGATTAACCTACACAAAAGTTGCAGCGATTTTAGCGAACAAAGAAACGGCTGATAAAAAATTAACATCCGATTTAAATAATCTTCATAGCGTATTTAAAAAATTATTAATGCAACGACAATTGCGTGGTGCGATTGAATTTGAAACCACGGAAACACAAATTTTATTTAGTGATGACGGCAAAATTGATCGTATCGTTGCGCGTCGTCGCAATGTGGCGCATCAAATCATTGAAGAGTTGATGTTGCTTGCCAATGAATGCACGTCAAAATACCTTGAAAAAACAGGCATTCCAGTGCTTTATCGTGTGCATGATTTACCAACGCCCGATAAATTATTGGGCTTGCGCGATTTTTTAAAATCATTTTCATTGCGATTAACCGGTGGTGACACACCCACACCGAAAGATTATGCCAAATTATTAGAGCGGGTTTCCAAACGAGATGATGCGCAATTAATTCAAACAGTGATGTTGCGCTCATTGAGACAAGCGATTTATTCCACCGATAATCGCGGGCATTTTGGATTGTCGTATGAAAGTTATTGTCACTTTACATCGCCGATTCGTCGTTACCCTGATTTATTAATTCATCGTGCATTAAAACATGCGATTGCCAAACGCAAAGCATCTAAATTTCCATTGGCTGCAGAAAAAGTAGAGTTGATTGGCGAGCATTGTTCGATGACAGAGCGTCGTGCGGATCGTGCCTCACGCGATGCAACGGATTGGTTAAAATGCGATTATATGCAGCATAAAGTAGGGCAAACGTTCGATGGATTTATTGCGGATGTGACTGGCTTTGGTTTATTTGTGGAATTAAAAGATATTTATGTGCAGGGATTGGTGCATGTGACTGCGTTGAAAAATGATTACTACCAATTTGATGCAACGCATCATGCATTACGCGGAAAATCAGGTAATACGTCGTATCGTCTGGGTGATAAAATCCGTGTGCTGGTTGCGAAAGTAAATTTGGATGATCGTCAAATTGATTTTGTATTAGCGTGATTGTAGAGACTATATTCTTCGCGTCTCAACAAAAATTTTCAATAAACCATAAGGAGATGTTTTATGAAAAAAGTAATCGTCGCAACCATAGCTTCACTGTTATCGTTATCCGCCGTAGCGCATACACATTCCGCCGTGCCTTGTGCAGCGTATTTAAACGCAACACCCTACGCACATGTTGTGAATAAAAAAACGCACCAAGCATTTAATGTGGAGCGTCATTTAAGTAATGGTATTTCAACTGAAAAATATATGTTTTCTAATGGAAAAGTAATGCATGGTGAGTCACGTGTTGTTGCGGGTCATTCTTACTGTGACGGATATCTTAAAGATGGCCATCATTATGTGAAAGACAGCAAGTATACAATTTCAAAAAGACAGCATGGGTATTCTGTCAAAGTATTTTATGATGGTAGATTGGTTGAAGAATTGCGTGTTTATCCAGTAATGCATTAATAAATTGGCATGAGTTTCGTAGAGACGCGATTTATCGCGTCTCCACAAAAAAATCAAAACGTAATCTTACTTTCCGTTTTATTTTGCAATCTTTTAATATTGTCTTTATGTTTCCAAACCACCAATGCCGCGATCAAAACAGCCGGAAGAAAGTAGGAAGCATGACTGAAAATCAATAAAAATATCGGCGCTAAAATCACGGTAACCAATGAAGCGAGCGAAGAGTAACGCATCGTAAACGCAATCGCACCCCAAGCAGCTGCCATTAAAATGCCTGAAATCAGCGATAATCCTAATACAGCACCAATAGCTGTTGCTACACCTTTACCCCCTTTGAAACCAAAATACAGCGGGTAAACATGTCCGAGAACTGCAGCAAATGCAACAATACCAAGCATAAATCCATACACATGAAATAAATGCCCGATTAAAACAGCAACCAAACCTTTCAAAGCATCACCCACTAACACCAACGCCGCTTGATATTTTCCTGCGATACGTAGCACATTCGTGGCACCCGCATTGCCTGAGCCTTCTGTGCGTGGATCGGGTGTCTTAAGCACTTTGGATAAGATAATGGCGCAAGAAACAGAACCTAAAAGATACGCGATTACAATAGCAATAATGGCCAACATAGGATTTCCTTTTCAAAGAGAATGTGATTTTATTTTACACTGATTTTTGCTGGGAACGCGAGAGTTTGTGTGCGTTGTCGGTGGTCAAAACCATATCTCTGGCATACCGACCACTGACAACCGACAACTATTTTAAAAAATTCGAACGATAATATCGTAATTCTTCGATAGAATCGCGTATATCCTGCAACGCCAAATGCGTTGATTTTTTCGAAAACCCTTTCATGATTTCCGGCGCCCATTTTTGCGCGAGAATTTTTAATGTGCTGACATCCAGTTGCCGATAGTGAAAATAATTTTCAAGTGCCGGCATATATTTAAATAAAAAACGACGGTCTTGATAAATGGTATTGCCACAAATTGGCGATGTTTTAACGGGCACGTATTTTTTTAAAAATTCTAAAGTTGCTTTTTCTGCAGCACTTTCTGAGACATTGCTTTCTTGAACGCGTTGCGTTAAACCCGATTTACCGTGTTGCTCAACGCACCAACTGTTCATTTCGTCTAAAATGCTTTGTGTTTGATGAATGGCGATAACAGGACCTTCAGCAAGAATATTTAATTCAGCATCCGTCACGATCGTCGCAATTTCAAGAATACGATCTTTTTCAGGCTCTAAACCCGTCATTTCAAGATCGATCCAGATTAAATTATTTTCATTGAGTTGTGTCATAGTCATCAGTATAGCGTTGAACATCATTTTACGCTACAATGCCTTGCATTTACTCAACCACCACGATGAGATGAGTCAATGCAAATTCTAGATGACGCATTAACGTTTGATGATGTACTTCTACTCCCTCGATATTCCGATATTTTGCCCAAAGACGCGTCTTTAAAAACACACTTAACACGCGATATTGAATTACATATTCCTATTCTTTCTGCTGCGATGGATACGGTCACCGAGCATCAGTTGGCAGTTTCAATCGCAGAAGAGGGCGGCTTAGGTATTTTACATAAAAATATGTCAATTGAAGCGCAAGCGCGAGAAGTGCGTAAAGTTAAAAAATTCGAAAGCGGTGTTGTCAAAGATCCTATAACGGTTACACCCAACACTACCATTCGTGAATTGATCGAAATCACCGAGAAAAACAATATTTCTGGTATGCCCGTTGTCGAAGGTAAAAAATTAGTTGGCATTGTGACGAGTCGCGATATTCGTTTTGAAAATAATTATGATAATCTTGTCTCAAATGTGATGACGAAAAAAGATCGATTAATCACTGTAAAAGAAGGTGTTTCGCGTGACGCAGTAATGGCTTTGTTTCGTCAACACCGTGTTGAGAAAATTTTAATTGTAAATGATGATTTTGAATTGCGCGGCATGTATACGGTCAAAGATATTTTAAAATCACAAGCAAAACCATTGGCAACGAAAAATGAAAATGGACAATTGCGTGTGGGTGCTGCTGTTACAACGGGCGCAGAAACAGGTGATCGCGTCGCTGCGTTGGTTGCGGAAGGTGTTGATATTATTGTAGTAGATACTGCGCATGGACACTCAAAAGGCGTCATTGACACAATCAAATGGATTAAAAAAAATTATCCGCACCAAGCGATTATGGGTGGCAACATTGCCACATCTGATGCTGCGATTGCATTAATGGAAGCGGGTGTTGATGCGATTAAAGTGGGCATAGGTCCTGGATCTATTTGTACAACCCGTATTGTGACTGGTATTGGTGTGCCACAAATTTCAGCAATTGCTGATGTTGTAAAAGCCGTGCATAAAAAAAATATTCCTGTGATTGCTGATGGCGGTATTCGTTTTTCAGGTGATGTGTGTAAAGCCATCGCAGCAGGTGCATCGTGCGTTATGATTGGCGGATTATTTGCGGGCACAGAAGAAGCGCCCGGTGAAGTGGTTTTGTATCAAGGCCGTTCTTACAAAGCGTATCGCGGTATGGGATCGGTGGGCGCTATGTCTGAAAAACATGGTTCGCATGACCGTTATTTTCAAGAAAAAATGGATGATTCTGTCGGAAAATATGTGCCAGAAGGCATTGAGGGACGTGTGCCGTATAAAGGGTCATTGCGCAATGTATTGCATCAATTAACGGGTGGATTGCGTTCTTGTATGGGATATGTTGGCGCACCCACCATTCAAGATATGCAAAAACACGCGCAATTTGTGCGAATCACGAATGCAGGCATGAATGAAAGTCATGCGCATGATGTTCAGATTACAAAAGAAGCGCCGAATTATTCGAGGGAGCGGTAAATTTCCTTCGCGCTTGCTAACGCAAGTGCTTCTAAACTATGTCACTAGCGCGTGCCCGCTGACAGCTTGCCCCAGTGATAAAGTTTAGAAGCCCTTGCGTTAGCAAGCGCGAAAGTTTAAACGAAAACAGTGAAACACATTTATGAACCCAGATCTCCACAAACACAAAATCCTCATCCTCGACTTCGGCTCTCAATACGCGCAATTGATTGCACGTCGCATCCGTGAAATCGGTGTCTATTGCGAATTAATGCGCCCCGATATTTCCGAAGAAACCATTAAAAAATTTAATCCCAATGGAATCATTTTATCCGGCGGTCCTGAAACAGTGATTGAGCATCACACACCGCGCGCACCCAAAATAATTTTTGAATTAGGTGTCCCTGTTCTAGGTATTTGTTATGGCATGCAAACCATGGCAGCACAATTAGGTGGTGCAGTTGAAGCCAGCAGTAAGCGTGAATTTGGATTGGCAAAAAGCGAGATTGATTCAAAAAATGCCTTATTTCAAGACATTTTTGACAGTATTGATGTTTGGATGAGTCACGGTGATCACGTCATAAAAATTCCCGCAGGATTTACGGTTATTGCAAAAACAAATAATGCGCCGATCTCCGCCATGTGCGATGAAACACGACAATTCTACGCCGTGCAATTTCACCCCGAAGTCACCCACACCAAACACGGCACGCAAATATTACATAATTTCGTCAAAAATATTTGTCATTGCGAATCAACTTGGACCACCAAAAATATTATCGCAGACAATATTAATCATATTCGCAAAACAGTCGGATCAGAAAAAGTATTGCTCGCTTTATCCGGCGGCGTTGATTCTTCCGTATTAGCCGCGTTATTACATGAAGCCATCGGCGATCAATTAACCTGTGTATTTGTCGATACCGGTTTAATGCGCTTAAACGAAGGCGATCACGTGATGCGTATTTTTGCCGATAATTTAGGCGTTAAAGTCATTCGCGTGAATGCGCAAGATTTATTTTTCGATGCATTAAAAAATAAAACGGATCCTGAAGAGAAAAGAAAAATCATCGGTAATTTATTTATCGAAATTTTCGAAACAGAATCCGAAAAATTAAAAGGCATCCAATTCTTAGCGCAAGGCACGATTTATCCTGATGTGATTGAATCTGCAAAAACAGCATCAGGCACAGCGCATGTGATTAAATCACATCACAATGTCGGTGGATTGCCTGAAAATATGCGATTTGCATTAATCGAACCCTTGCGCGAATTATTTAAAGATGAAGTACGTGCGCTCGGCGTGCAATTGGGTTTGCCGCGTGAGATGGTGTATCGTCATCCGTTTCCAGGGCCGGGATTGAGTGTACGTATTTTGGGTGACGTTAAAAAAGAATACGTCACTATTTTGCAACACGCCGATGATATTTTTATTCAAGTGTTACGTGAATTTAATTTATATGATCAAACTGCTCAAGCATTTGCCGTGTTTTTACCTGTCAAATCAGTGGGTGTGAAAGGTGATGCGCGTTGTTATGATTATGTTATTGCATTGCGCGCTGTCACAACGTCTGATTTTATGACGGCCGAATGGGCGCAATTACCACATGCATTTTTAGCGCATGTCAGCAATAAAATTCTCAACGAAGTGCCACATGTCTCGCGCGTGGTTTATGATATTTCAGGAAAGCCTCCTGCGACCATTGAGTGGGAATAATGTGCGTTTTCATGTTTTGTTTTAATAAATTGTTAATCTTGCATTAATAAATCGTTAATGTTTCCTTGTTACCATTCAGCGAGTATTTCTTGAGTTCAGAGGTGTTTATGTCACGCATGGATCATGTAGCAAATTTACAAGATTTTCGTACGCCTAGAATCAGCGTGATTGCGGCGGCGGGTCAATTAGGGAATCTATTGCTGGCTCAAACAGCGTTTCAGCAAGCAATCAGCGCCGGCGTAAGAGACGAAGACACGAATATCGCCTACCGGATTGCTATGATTCGGATAATTCAGGCAGCAGGTCAAGCAGGCAATTTATTGCTGGCTGAAGCAGCATTTTCGGAAGCAAATAATGCAGGGGTAAGAAATGACCGCATAAATATTGTTTTCGATATTGCCTTAGCTCAAACAATTAACGGTTCGTATCGATATGATCCATATGATTTCATTCACTCGCGAATCCCATTAACGGGAAGCAGGGTGGGCGGCATTCTGTCATCCATTAAGACAGCCGAAATAAACTCAGAAGAATTCGTCGCACGCAATCATATAAGGTTTGAATCGACACATCTAAGGTTTGAATCGATACATCAATTGGTAAATGAATTAATTCAGATACAGCACATTATGATGCTGCAAGATGCTTTACCACACGCAGAAACTGCAGTACGTCTTGATATAGAACGTCAATATAATGCGAATAGAACTTCATTGTTCAATCATAGAGCGCAAATAAAAAATTTATACATGACACATAGATTGCAAGCGATAAATGAATTGGTGGAAAATGAAGAACGGAATGTAATTGAACAAGCGCGCGATGTTGAATTAAGCGCATTACATCAGCAAATGACGCACGAAAAAGAAACGATTTCAATAAATGAACCTATAATAGCAGAATCCGCTGGACGTAGCGTAATTGAACAAGATTATTTAAGGATAACAGAAAATAAGGGGCGTACCGCTACCATAGAACAAAATAAAATTATTAGAGCTCAATGGAATCAGCAAGCGGAATTTGAGTGCGAAAAGGAGGAATTGAATAATGAAGAGACTAAAGAGCGCGCTAAATTAGAAAAAGAATATCGTAAGCCAATAACATTACTTTTCTCACAGCATCGTCAAACATGGGTTAACGCGACGGAAACCCTTGCTCGTGAAGAAATAAAAAGCGAGGAAGGAGAATACAGAAAAACAAATTATGATGCACATAAAAAAATAATAGAAACTGAAGCCTCACGTAAAAAACGTGCGGAATGTCAGATGAGTGTTGCCTTAGCGCAAATTTTACTCGGAGAAAGATCAGTACCTGCCGCACAAGAGTATCATCGATTAATGATGACGCATTGCAAAATGTTGAGTAATTTATATCACGAAAAAATGCTACATATTTTTCGAGAATTAGAATTGACATGCATTCCTTTTCTCCAACAAAACAGTTGTCTGTATATTTCCCATACGCAGTATTTGCTGGCTAATATCTTGAATAAATTGCAGGAAGAATCCAACATCGCGACATTAGTATTGTTGTTTAAGACAGTTAAAGTAATGATAAAAAGCAAGAATATTTATAGTCAATTGATTGCTATCGATGCTCGCCCTATTCTTGACTTAATCGAAAATTTTATCTTTGCTGATAAAAAGGGTTTTACGGCTTATCCTTTTAGGCGTGATAGAAAATTTCAAGTATTTTTAGACCACCTTTTTGAAGCGTATTATCAGTATGCTTTATATCAATCTTGTGGTGTTGAAGATAAGGAACTTGCACGGTTAATATCTACAAATAAAAATATCATTTCAGACTGCTGTTTGCGCTTACTGCAGAATGCAGGAGACCTCGGTTTTGATGAACGTTCGGTTATTGAGCCACTCTCAACAATAGATTTTAATGAGATAAACAAAGGAGGCGTGTCGCCTGGGTATAAAGAACTGGTTGACGATTTTTTAATAAAATCGCAAGACTTTGTAAAACCATTGCAAGATGCCGCTCGTGATCTGCTGGAATCCGCTTTATCTCCCAGTGCGAATGGTATTTCACCCATCAATGAAGTCTTTGCTGGACAACACATTTTTGCAGGAAGAGCGACACTCTTCCCATTGGCAGCAACACCTCCTGCTATGGTTGTGTCGCCATCCGTAACGGCGATGCCACCAAGGGAAGAAGGACTCTCGCCTTTGCCAATGAGAGAATCATTCTCCTCACAGTGAGTGGTGAAATTGCGCAATTTCGCTACGGTAATTGCAGGAATAACCCTTTGTTTAATAAATTGTTAATATCCCAATGATACTATTTTGTTAGTCAATAAAATAGCTATTATCCAGGGGGTTATATGTCACGCGGATATGATTTTCTAAGATCAATGAACGAAGCAGCGGATATGCTATCAGCTGCTGAAGTTTATCGGGCAGCAATTTGCGCCGGGATGAATCATGCCTATGTGAATGCTGCTTTTGAGCGTACTCGAATTCGACTGACTAATTTAGCAGACACTACAGCCGCCCAACAAACAGCAGGTGGTTATCGTAATAACCCATATTCTTTTGTTTCTTCAAAAGATCCATCAACCAAAATAGGTGGCACATTACAACACGATGCATTACAGGCCGCAGAAGCTGCGGCGCGCAGTGACATAGAAAATCAGTATCGAGTTCCGGTTGATCAATGGGAGTTAATACAAACAATCACTCGCAGGGTCACTCAACAATCTCTAAACGCTTCACCTCGGCAAATGATTAACGAAAAAATTGATGAAATAACCTCGCAAGAATTTAATGAGCGCGATGAGATTGAAGAATTTTATGCTACTGCGCTGGAACCGCTAAACAATGAAAAAGCAATTATTGCATTAAACTTAGCAGAAGCAGCAGGGCGGCGTGCCATCTTGGGTAATGACCGATTCAATTCTGGAGCGAGAAATATTTACACAGAAGCGGAACGAAAGCAGCGCAATTTTATTTCGACAGATGAGCGGCTTCAGTTTATAGCAATGAGATTGTATTATGCTGAGATGCAAGAGCGGGATAAGCGTACCACATTAGAACGAGCCCGTGCTGAAAAAATAACATCATTTTTCTTACAACACCGCCAAGTGTTGCGCGGCAATTTAGAAGCATCGGAAACAGCTGATCGCGCAACAATAAAAACTGAGTGCGCAAACGAAAACAATGAGCATGTAGTAGAATATATAGAAACTATAAAGCGTCATACATCGCAAGATTGGAATCATAGATTAAGAGAAATTTCACGCGGAGAAATGTCGGTACCCGCTGCAGAAGAATATCGCAGATTAATGCTGGCATATTGCAAGGAGATGGGTAATCGATACCATGCAAAAATGCAGGTGATTTTTTTAAAATTACAGGGTTATATAAATTCCCCAGAAATCAATCAATCCTCTCCGAATCATATAAAATGGCTAGAAATTTACAATACACAACGGTTGCTCGTTTCTGCTTTGAATACACTGTCAAATAAATCTGTAGCTATCGCTCATCAATTATTGCCACAATTCTTTTTGTTCATAACAGTAAAAACTATGCTAGAAAACGTAAGCTTAATACGTACATTGCCATTATTACGGGATGAAAGTAATTCTTGCGCCATTATCGACTTTATCAGTGAACCTATTTTTGCTTATAATAACATCACACCTCATCTTCCTCTGATACCTTATCCTTTCTTGAATTTTTGCGATGCAGAATTTCGTGTATTTTTTCCCTTACTATATAACCTGCTTTATCGATATGATTTCTTTATGGCTTATTGTGAGCAATCTTGTCCTGACCTATGGAATTGTTCGGAATTTAAAAAGTCAGTGTCTGATAATCATCAAATCATTAAGGAATTCTGTTTGCATATATTTTTTGAGAATATAGGAGGTGATTTTAATAAGCAATGGTTTATGGATCGGTTTCTTGAATTACGTCTTATAAATATGACGGATGTGCCGTCTCAACATAAGTATGAGATTATTGCTCGGAATTTTGCGAGCATATCATACGACCATACAAAATCATTGCAAAGCGCCGCTTGTGCTTTGTTCTTAGCAAGAGATTCCAATGCAGCAGCATCTTCTCCAACGGCATTATCGGAAGAGGTATCTTCGCCTAACAATATGGGCCCATAAAACATTACTTTTTATTCTCTGTGTCAGGCGCGCCTTCGGTGCCTTATCGCATTGTAGGCTCTAGAAATATCAAAGATTATTTTATTTAAATAACAGCGTCAATTTATCATGAGCGGGGGATTTTGCAATACCGTGTTTTCAGGGGTAATATGCGTTCATGACTTCAAAAAACGATCAACAATTTATTCAGCATGCATTAATGCTCGCACAACAAGCTGAAAATGAAGGTGAAGTGCCGGTAGGTGCTGTATTGGTTTGCGAGGACAACATAATTTCGGAAGGATGGAATCAACCGATTCAGTTGCATGATCCGAGCGCGCATGCAGAAATGATGGCGCTGCGCAATGCGGCAAAAATTATCGAGAATTACCGATTAAAAAATACAACGCTGTATGTGACGCTCGAGCCATGCGCAATGTGTGTCGGTGCGATGATTCATGCGCGCATCGAACGATTGGTGTTTGGCGCTTATGATCCAAAAGCAGGTGCGGTGACGAGCGTGTTTCATTTGCTGGATGATCCGCGACATAATCATGTGATTCCCTGGACGGGCGGTGTGTGTGCGGAAGAATGCGGCGTGTTGTTAAAAATGTTTTTCAAGAAAAAAAGAATGAAGTAACAAGGTTGCCGCAAAATTTGCACCAACCAATTCTCTTCACCAAAAGAATGATGAGCGAAGTTTTCACACGGACTGTTCCCTCTCCCCCCTTGGGGGAGAGGGTTAGGGTGAGGGGGTATTTAAAAAAACACGAGGTTAATTTTCCAAAAAAAATTCATAAAATGCTCTTTATGAATTTAAAAATCCCCCAAAAAGAATTAATAAACCGCGCGCGATCATTGCGACAAAACAACACCACACCTGAAAAAATAATATGGCACTGTCTGAGAAATCGTCGATTACTCAATTGTAAATTCAGAAGACAACGCCCCATTGGAAAATACATTGTCGATTTCGTATGTTATGAAATCCGATTGATCATTGAGATTGATGGTGGTCAGCATAATTGGCGTATGCATTATGACGAAAATAGAACACGCTTTTTGCAGACGCAAGGTTTTAAAGTGCTGCGTTATTGGAATAATGATGTTGCGATGCGGTTGGATAATGTGATGGAAGATATTTATCGTGAGGTTGAAAGATTGAAGTGTATTTAAAACCCCCTCTCCCTAACCCTCTCCCCCAAGGGGGAGAGGGAACAGTCCGTGTGAAAACTTCACCCATCATTCTTTTAGGTAAAGGGAATAGTCCATGCCTCACCCTTTGAAAATAAAGCAGAGAAGGAATTAGTCCTGTCAGTGACTCAATCAGTATTTTTTCTATTTTCATAAATATGTTACCATTTCCCAATTTTAATTTACTTGAAGGGTCATGATTATGTCAGCACTTAGCGCAATTTCACCGGGTCGTAAAATCCCCGACGATTTTAATGTCATTATTGAAATTTCTGCTAACAGTACACCTGTGAAATACGAAATGGATAAAGACAGTGGGTTGTTAATGGTCGATCGCTTTATGTCGGTAACGATGCAGTATCCGTGTAATTATGGATTTGTTCCCAATACGTTATCGAATGATGGTGATCCAGTGGATGTTTTGGTGATGACACCATTTCCTGTGCAAGCCGGATGTTTGATGCGTTGTCGCGCGGTGGGTGTTTTGCAAATGACAGATGAAGCGGGCGAAGATTATAAAGTGCTGGCGTTGCCGATTGAAAAGGCGTGTGTTCATTATGCGCATATGAAAGAATTAAGCGATGTGCCAGAAGTCATGTTAAAAACCATTACACATTTTTTTGAGCATTACAAAAAATTAGAGCCGAATAAGTGGGTGAAAATTGGAGATTGGTTAGATAAAGCGGCGGCTGCGAAGGAAATTAATGAAAGTGTTAAGCGGTTTGCGTAGAGACGCCGATTCATCGCGTCTCAGATCTTCGATTTACCGTTCAGTGTGAGTCGAAGATCTGAGACGCGATAAATCGACGTCTCTACGAAAGAGTGAGGAATATCTCCATGTTGCTTTTTAAAAATGGATTGCCCAAGCAATCACCCCTTCGCGATGCAATCACACAATTATATTACGCCGATGAAACAACGTGCGTAGAATCATTGCTCGCACGATTACAGTTTACACCCGAAAACAAGCGTGAAATTGAAAATATTGCAACGGACTTGGTCAACACTGTACGCGGCGGCAAAAACGAGCAAACCAGTATTGATGCCCTAATGTCAGAATATGATTTATCGTCTGACGAAGGTATTGTGTTGATGTGCTTAGCGGAAAGTTTGCTGCGCATTCCAGATAAACAAACCGAAGATCTTTTAATTCGCGATAAATTAACGAGCGCAGATTGGGAAAAACATATCGGCGCGAGCGAATCCACATTTGTCAATTTAACCACACGTAGTTTATCGATTGGCGGAAAAATATTATCCGACCATTCTGAAGCCAATGTTTTTAAAAAAGCGTGGTATGGATTACTTGGGCGTTGCGGTGAGCCTGTGATTCGACAAGCCATTCGTCGCTCAATGAAAATCATGTCAGAACATTTTGTGCTTGGGCGAACAATTGATGAAGCTTTAAAAAATGCAAAACCGCTCACAGAAAAAGGCTATTTATTTTCATTTGATATGTTGGGCGAAATGGCAAAAACGCAGGTGCAAGCGGATTATTATTTTTCAGCCTATCAAAATGCAATTAAAGTAATGGGGTTGGCGATGCATCAGGAGCCGGGCGTAGAGACGCGATTTATCGCGTCTCAAATTTCCGCCCCCAGTATTTCTATAAAATTATCTGCACTGCACCCCAGATACGAATTTTCAAAACGTGAAACAGTAGTTCCATTTTTAATTGATCGATTAAAAACACTGGCATTACAGGCGAAAAGTGTCGGTGTGTTTGTCACTGTAGATGCCGAAGAAGCATTTCGATTAGATATGTCACTCGATATTTTTGAAGCGGTATTTACTGATCCTGATTTTGCAGAGTGGAACGGTTTGGGTTTAGCGGTGCAAGCCTATCAAAAACGTGCATATGCCGTGCTGGAATATTTAATTGATTTAGCGCACATGCACCATAAAAAAATATGCGTGCGTTTGGTGAAAGGTGCATATTGGGATACAGAAATTAAAAGTGCGCAAGTCGGTGGTTTTGATAATTACCCTGTTTTTACGCGTAAAGTATCAACGGATATTAATTATTTGGCATGCGCGCAATTATTATTATCCGCCCAAGAAGCGATTTATCCGCAATTTGCGACACATAATGCTTATACCGTTGCTGCGATTTTGTGGATGACACGCAGCAAATCTTTTTCATTTGAGTTTCAGAATTTACAAGGCATGGGAAAACCTTTGCATAATGTGTTGGTGAGTTCAGATAAATATCGTGCGGCCAGTCGTATTTATGCGCCGGTGGGACAACATCAAGATTTATTGCCGTATTTGGTACGACGTTTATTAGAAAATGGTGCGAATACGTCTTTTGTGCATCAAATTGCGAATCGCGCTATTCCCATTGAATCGTTAACGCAATGTCCGATCGATAAATTAATGGGATTGTCTTCTATTCCCAACACCAAAATTCCATTACCAAAAAATATTTATCCCGATGGCAGAATCAATTCTCGTGGATTTGATGTGACGCAAGTGGATCGATTATCTGAATTAATGCTGAATATGGAAAAATTCGTAGAGACGCGATTTATCGCGTCTCTCAACTCTACCGCGTCTCAAAACACGAAAGAACTCAAAACGATATGCAATCCCAATAATCATAATGATGTGGTTGGCTCCGTCGCAATGGCAAATCTCGACGATGTCGACCATGCATTAAACGCTGCAAAACAAGCACAATTTGCCTGGGATCAGCTAGGTGTTGAAAAACGTGCGCAAATCCTCGAGAAAACAGCCGATTTGTTAGAGCGCAATCAAACAGAATTATTGGTGTTATTAATTCGCGAAGCCGGAAAATTTTTACCGGATGCCATTGCAGAAGTGCGCGAAGCAGTCGATTTTTGCCGTTATTATGCAACGATTGCACGAAAAATATTGTCACCTGACACATTGGCGGGACCGACGGGTGAATCCAATGTGTTACGTATGCACGGCGTGGGAACAATCATTTGCGTGAGTCCGTGGAATTTTCCATTGGCGATTTTTACTGGGCAAATGGCAGCCAGTTTGGTCACCGGTAATTGCGTGATTGCAAAACCAGCGACACAAACCCCTTTAATTGCAGCAAAAACAGTGGAATTATTTTATCAAGCCGGCGTGCCAAAATCTGTTTTACAATTAATGCCCGGTTCTGGCGGTAAAATTGGTAATGCATTAATTGCAGATGAAAGATCTTCTGGTGTTTTATTTACAGGCTCCACTGAAACCGCAAAATCTATTCAACTCACATTAGCAAATCGTAAAGGCGCTATCGTTCCATTGATCGCAGAAACCGGTGGCATGAATGCAATGATTGTGGATTCATCGGCACTATTGGAACAAGTGGTTGGTGATGTGATGTTATCTGCATTTGGCAGTGCAGGGCAGCGGTGTTCTGCATTACGCATTGCATTTATTCAAGAAGACATTGCGGATGAATTTAATGTGATGCTTGCAGGTGCGATGCAAACTTGGCAAGTGGATAATTCCGCTTATTTAGCAACAGACGTGGGTCCTGTGATTGATGCAGGCGCGCAAAAAGTATTGCAAGCGCATATTGATGAAATGCATAAAAAGGCTGTATTCATAGCGCAAATGCAGCTTGCGCCTGATACAAACAATGGCACCTTTATCGCACCAATTGCCTTCGAAATTCCGTCGTTATCGATTTTAGAAAAAGAAGTGTTTGGGCCGATATTGCACGTGATTCGATTTAAACGAAAAGAATTATTGTCTGTGATTGATGACATTAATCAGCTGGGTTATGGATTAACCTTCGGCATTCAAAGTCGTATTGATCACACAATTAAAGAGATTGAAAAACACATTAAAACAGGTAATATTTATGTGAATCGTTCGATGACGGGTGCAGTGGTGGGCGTTCAACCGTTTGGTGGTTGTGGTTTATCAGGCACGGGACCGAAAGCGGGTGGTCCGCATTATTTACTGCGTTTATGCAGAGAAAGTACGATGACAATTAATACCACGGCAATGGGTGGAAACGCCCAGCTGTTAGCAGTAGAGGATGAATAGATAATATATCTTACAAAAAATTCGTGACACTAAAAGGAATTGGTTATGTCAAGACAGTCTATCGTTGGATTAGCCCCAACGTTTTCGAATTATTGTCCTCCTGGAAATTGTTTTAGATTTTATAATGCATTGTATCTATGTAAGGGTAAATTGGGCGAAGGTGATTTTTCAACAGCGTATCGTTTTGATACAACCACACCTAATTGCCTTGCGCCGGCGTCTATTGTTCTTAAAATTGCACATGCAGATGATGAAAGACCCAATTTTGTAACAGAAGCGAATTGGAATAAGATATTTTATGGTTTTGGTTATACTCCTCACTTTCAACCAGCTACCGCAAAACCCATAATGATAATGCGTTTTTTTGAGGGCACGGTTCTTTCTGCTGTCCAGCCATCTTCAATGACAGAGCTCGTTAAAGTGTTTATTGCATTGCTGGTTGAGTTTAATCGTATACACAATCAACTTCGCGCCGTGCATGGTGATGTGAAACCTCCTAATGTTATTTATAATCCAGAGACAGGAATTTGTCAGACCATTGATTTAGCATTGCCGGCAGAAATTGGTAAGGTTATTTATCCTTATAGTTTTCCGCTCATAGAACAGCAGAATACAAAAACCAGATCTATTGAAGCAGAATATGGTCACATCGCACCTGAATTAACAAAAGGCGAGAATACGCCTGCTCATCCCAATCAAGATATGTATGGCATCGGATATATTTTTAATTTTATGCTGCGCGAATTGCGTGGGCGTATTACTATTCCCGATTGTCAATGCAATATCATTTTGAGAATGATTCAATCGATGCGTTCACGCATTCCAGAGGCGCGAATGTCGGTGGTTGTGGCAAGAGATGAATTACATGTGGGATTTTTTTCCCCTATTTTAATGTCGCCGAGATTCCCCGATTCACAAACAGACGATGCAGCTCGTCGAGAGGCTGCGCGGATTGCTGTTTAGGCAAAAGGAAAATCTAAAACATCGTCCCAATCAATTGAAATATCACACCTTTAAAAAACTGTTTCGGCAAAAACACATTTTATTTCCTATAATGGGGTTAACATAATGAGGTTAACATATGGGGTGTGTTATGAATAAATATAGTGTGGCAATCGGTGTGGTTTTGCTTTCGTGTGTGTCTGTTGTTGCGAGTGCAGATCCTTGCGCTGATGCTGGTTATGGATATGTCTTCGCTATAAAGTTAACTCTCCCCCCTCCCACTTCTCATCGAATAGGCACAACAGTTTTCTATCCTAATGGAATGATGTTATATGCGTGGCCCTCAATATCACTGAATGCATCAGTGGTATGCACAAACGGCAATGTGATCACTAATATCAGCTATCCGATTACCGGCAATGGAACGCCTTTGGATAATTCAATATTTACGTGGAAAACGCAAGATTCGAACCGTGTGAAAGTTAACAATATTGGCATAGTATATCCAGGGATTGCGACGACATCAGGCTGCAGTGGGATCACTGCAACATACGGCGATATAACCAGTCCTCCTCTTAAAATTTGTTTGCAAACACAAAATGGGCCATGAGTTTTTCGTAATTATTTGATTTTGACATATCTCACTTTAATCTTTACTTAATCTTCGTGCGCTATGCTGTATTTATGGCTAGCAATATCGAACAAGGTTATCAAGAACGTATCCTGAAGGTGCAGATTCACATTCAAAATCATTTGGATGATGAGTTGTCGCTCGAGGAATTGGCGCGTGTGGCGCATTTTTCTGAGTTCCATTTTCACCGTGTTTTTACAGAGCAAGTGGGCGAATCGATTAAAAGTTATGTGCGTCGATTACGACTTGAGCGCGCGATACGTGATTTAACGTTTACGAATATGGCGATTGTGCAAGTGGCTGCACGCGCCGGTTATGATTCGCAGCAATCTTTTCATCGTGCTTTTAAAGAGGTTTATGATAAGACGCCCACCGATTATCGCAAACAACAATTGAATATTGTTTCAGAACTGGTTGAAAAAAAATCGGTTAAATCACAACCGATCTCAGTTGATATTAAAACATTGGATGCGATAAAAGTCGCTTTTATACGACATATTGGCGCTTACGATGCATTAATGGAAACTTGGTTACAGTTGACTGTTGAGATAGGCTTAACACATATTTCGTCTGAAAATACCTTAAAAATAAGCATTCCGTATGATTCACCTGATGTGACGCCAGTCGATAAATTACGTTATGATGCTTGTGTGACTATCGATACATTAGCTGATTTTAAGCCCAAAGGTCGTGTGGGGATACAAACCATTCCCGCAGGAAAATATGCGGTTATTACGCATTATGGTTCTTTAGAGTCGATAGAATCCACCTATAAAATTTTATATGGTTTGTGGTTGCCGAGCAGCGGTTATGAACCTGCTGATCACCCGAGTTTTATGGTGCATCGCAAAATGCCATTTCAGACACCGAATGACGCATTAGAAACGGATATCTATCTTCCCGTAAAACGGCTTTAGCAAAAACAGATGACATTACCGCAAAAACCACAAATAATTTATTGTCCGAGCTTTATAAACTGCTCTTACTTGTTTTAAGTTCAGTGAGAGATGATGATGAAAAATCTTTTAAAAATCACGCAATATGTAGCGTTTTTTTCACTTTTTATAGTTGCATCGGCTACTTTTGCAAAACCCGGTATTCCAGTTGATAACGATGGCGATACGATTCCTGCAGTCACAGGCGGTATCCCTTTTTTCAAAATGCCCAATGCATTAGCCGCTGACCATGGTGAATATACGTGGGATTACAGTGGTACAGTGAATAACAACAATCAACGCTTTTCATTGCAAGCCAGTGTGATGCAATTTTCGCGTAAAAGCGCAACCGGTTTGGGGTTGCACGCACTTTATTTTGGATTTAAAAAAGATGGCGCATTGTTTTACAGCGACAGTACCTACGGTGGCGAAAATCAAATTAATCAAGCCATGGCAGAAAGCATGGATAGCATCCAATCATCGGCATCACTCAATCATTTTTTATTGACCGCTACTTCATTGGCTAATCCAGCGGGTCAGTGGACCGTTTCTTCCACAGTAGGTATTCCAAAACCACCTTTGTTTAAAGGATTCGTTGGACAGCCGGGTCGCGAATATCAACTGACTGGCAATGGCACCACATTTTTATGGCGATATGATACAAAAACAGGTGCTTCAACGGTTCAACCCTATACGTATTCATTTACAGTGATGGTCGAAGATGAAGCGGGTGCGTCGATGGAAGGATTGGGTGGTGGTTATGTGGGTCCTCAGTTGGTGCCTGCGGGTGCTGCGATTGCGGGCAAATACAATGTGGAATCTGAAGTGTCACAACCTCGGTTGCGTGTATTAAATTGGTCGATGCAGTTTCAAGCGGTGGGCGCTGTCGTTACAGGCTATCTTTCTCAATATAATTTTTCTGGTAACAGCGGTATGTTGTGGAATGATTTTGGACCGGTTGACAAAGCCAAGTCGCAAAATATTGGCGAAGAAAGTCAAATCGTGACAAAACTCATTCATCAATCCGTGCCAGACAGTTTATTTTATGGTGCGAAATTCCATACGCCCAAAGGATTATATAACGGCAATTGGTTGCCGGTTGAATTTACGCGCGGGAAATATGCGGGTGCGTCATTGGTATTCTCTGTTTTTTGGAATCAATCAGCGCATTATAAGAACGGTCAATCCACCAGTGATTTGGCTTTGTCGCAAATAGGCTGGTGTAATTTCTTTGCGGGTTTGGTGCATAATCAACCGTCTTCAGCATTTTCATTATTGGAAACGTTATATCCCAATAATCCAGGTTTACCCAGTTCAACCACAACACAACATCCGCCTTATAAAGTTGTGTTGAATAACTATGAATCTGCAAAATATGGCTTAGCATCGCCTTGGGTGAAAACAGTGACGATGACGATTAAAGCAAATACACCGTTACGTTATGCGTTGGCTGCTTATGCTGATAATTTGGCGCACAGCACTACTGCCGACAATCCATCTAAGAATGTCGTGATTACGGTGAAAGCGATTTCGCCTATTACTCAAAATACCTTGTTTTCAAGTACAATATCGCAATATTACGAAGGTGCTGGTGTTCCAGAAATTAATGGTAAGCGAGTAGGGTATGCGTGGATTGAGCAGATGAGGGATTAAAATTTCACTGCCCGTCAAGCTGCATCTTCCACCTGATAATCTGGAAATAGCAGAACGGACGGGTGGACGTGCAACGCTCTTGCTAACGTGATTGCAACTGCTCTGCCAATCTGGCGCGTATTATTTTCGAATGCAGATAAATTCGATTGTGATATACCTGTTAACGCGGACAAATCATTTTGACTCAATTCTTGCAATTCTCGAATTGTTTTAATTGCTTCGCCAGGCGTAACAGACACATGCACTTTTGCTTTTACAAAATCATGTTTATTTATTTTTAACATGACGCATTCTCCAAGTATTTAATATTTATGCGGGTTAATATCGACA
>Ga0207016_1027_pt2 | contig 30916 bp, 13 predicted proteins | sample Alteio_BWMinCont_54_FD_153469 | JGI IMG/M metagenome (GOLD analysis project Ga0207016, IMG submission 153469) | Enriched cells from forest soil in Barre Woods Harvard Forest LTER site, Petersham, Massachusetts, United States -... | ecosystem: Environmental > Terrestrial > Soil > Temperate forest >...
CCACTTGCTGTTGATCCACTTGATATAACAGGTATGGCAGGATTGATCGTTATCGTTAAAACCTTTGTTCCTGTTCCAGTAACATTCGTTGCTTTTAGCGTATCAATAAATATTCCTTGCACTGTTGGCGTTCCGCTTATTATTCCTGTTGATGTATTGATCGTTAATCCCGCAGGTAATCCTGTAACCGCATAACTGGTAGGTGTATTCGATGCGATGATCGTGTACGGAGTAAAAACAGTTCCCATTGTTCCACTTGCTGTGGATCCACTTGATATAACAGGTATGGCAGGATTAAGCATCAATACAACAACAGGAGTAATAAGCGGAACGCCAACAGTCATAGGAACATTTATCGATACGCTGAAAGCAACAAACGCAGGCGGTACAGGAACAAAAGTATTAACGATCACGATCGATCCATTGCCTCCGGTAATATCAAGCGCGTCAACAGCAACGGGAACGATAGGTACAACTTTTAGTGGTTACACAATTATAGCATCTAACAGTCCGGCAAGTTATGCAGCAACAGGATTACCTGCAGGATTAAGTATCAATACATCCACAGGTATAATAAGCGGTACGCCAACAGTGCAAGGAACATTTATCGATACGCTGAAAGCAACAAACGCAGGCGGTACTGGAACAAAAGTATTAACGATCACGATCGATCCATTGCCTCCGGTAATATCAAGCGCATCAACAGCAACGGGAACGATTGGTACAGCTTTTAGTGGTTACACAATTATAGCATCTAACAGTCCGGCAAGTTATGCAGCAACAGGGTTGCCTGCAGGATTAAGCATCAATACAACAACAGGAGTAATAAGCGGAACGCCAACAGTCATAGGAACATTTATCGATACGCTGAAAGCAACAAACGCAGGCGGCACGGGAACAAAAATATTAACGATCACGATCGATCCATTGTCTCCGGTTATATCAAGCGCGTCAACAGCAACGGGTACAGTAGGAATAACGTTTAGTAATTATACAATTGTAGCATCGAATACACCTACTAATTATGCAGCAACAGGATTGCCTGCAGGATTAAGTATCAATACATCCACAGGTATAATAAGCGGTACTCCGACAGTGCAAGGAACATTTATTGATACGTTGAAAGCAACAAACGCAGGCGGTACGGGCACAAAGGTATTAACGATCACGATTGATCCATCTTTACCGGTACTATCGAGTCCGTCAACAGCAACCGGTACAATTGGCTTGCCATTCACTTATTCAATAGTTGCAACAAATAATCCGACAAGTTATTCGGCAATAAATCTGCCGGCAGGCTTAACGATCAATACATCAACGGGAGTAATAAGCGGTACACCAACAACACTGCAGACATCCACCGTTACTATTGAAGCAACGAATACGGGCGGTACGGGGACAGCGGTTGTATTGATAACAATTAATCCTCCATCGCCGGTCATTACAAGTGTATCAATGATCAATGGTATTGTAGGAGAGGCACTTGCTGATTATACGATCACTGCATTAAATGATCCAACGAGTTATGCTGTAACAGGCATTTTGCCACCAGGCTTACATTTTTCTGATTCAACGATCAGTGGTACACCAACAATGCAAGGCGTTTTTGTTGATACGCTTGTTGCAACAAATGCGGGAGGTTCCGATAGAAATATTTTAATAATAACCATCGATCTGTCTGCGCCCGAAATATTAAGTTCATCTACAACAATTGGAACAGTAGGTACTTTATTTAATTATTTGATAACAGCATCGAATGAACCGACAAATTATCAGTCAACAAGTTTACCTGCGGGACTAAATATTAATAATACAACAGGGATGATCAGTGGTATGCCAACACAGCCGGGTATTTATACCGATACGATCAGGGCCACAAATGCGGGTGGTACCAGTACTAAAATATTAATGATCACTGTTATGCCTTCAGGTATAATTTTAATGCCTAATCCTGTAACCCAGGGCCAGTTTATAATTTCACTTCCGGGATGGGAAGGAGAGAATGTGCATGTAGATATCATGGATTTTCTGGGTGACCTATTGCAGACAAACAATGCAACAGTGGCCAATGAAATGATAACCATATACATCCCTAATTTGGTTGCCGGAAATTATGTGGCTGTCATATACGGTCCGGATAAAAAAGTGATCAGGAAATTTATTGTGAAATAATTTTCTCTTACAGATAGACAAAAAAATCCTCTACGATCGTGGAGGATTTTTTTTATGGGTGGATCTGCAGTATAAATATTTATTCGTATTTTCAAATGACAGACCAATAAACCGATTCGTATCATTTATTATTTATTACACTAAATAATAGTCAAAAATAAAAAACATGACAAAAGCTGTAGCGATGCAAATTGTGTTCGACACTTGTAAAGGGCAGGGCCTTACTAATTTTCAGGCAGCCTTAATTTATTCACAAGGTTTGCAGGAAAGCGGTTATGATAGTCATGTTTTTGAAACAGATAACAACGCATTCGGGATGAAGATGCCAAAGAAAAGAGTATCGCAATATATTGCCGGTAAAGGATTACCCGCACCGGTGAACGAAAGCTTCCCGCACGACCCATATAATTTCTATGCACGATATACGAGTTTACAAAATAGTGTGCTCGACCTGTTAGACAGGCATAAATCATTTAATATAAACTGGAGCACCATAACAACCGTTAAGGCCTACATTGATTTTTGTATCAGCACACAATATTTTCAGGGATCGCCAAGTATTTATGAAAGCAATGTGGCGCATTTTTTAGCGAAGTATGGTGATGGCGGAGCTGCATAAAAATTATACCTTCCTTTCTATATTTTGAAATAATTCCCCTATTTTCGTTAGATCTTAGTTAGGTATTAAATAAATACTTAATTAATGAGTCTTTATAATTATTAATCTTTCCTAAACCAATTTTCAAGATCTATACCCAAATATTTCCCTTTTTTTAAATAAATATCATTTTTTTATCGATTGACCCAACCTTTTGGATCAATGATAAGTATATAGATAAAAGATCATAGTAACACATTAGCATAAATCTTATTCCGGATATATTAAAACAAACATTTACAATGACTGCCTTTAAAAACCATCAACTTTCAAAAGGAAGCAGGGGTGCTATTGCCCAAATTGCTGCTTATTGTGTTTCATTGGCAATTCTATTGCTATTGAGTTTTACTGTATGTGCAAGACCTTCAACAAATAATCTTCCTGCCGCACCGGTTATATCAAGTGCCGGTATCGTACCGGGTACGGTTGGTACACCTTTCAGTTATACTATTGTAGCAAGTAATGTTTCTAGTGGTGGCTATAGTGCTACAAACTTGCCTTCATGGTTAACGATCAATACATCAACGGGTGTAATAACGGGAACACCACCATCACCAGGAGTTGTTTCTTTTACTGTTAAAGCTAGTAATCCCGGAGGTATAGCATCTTTGGTTGTAAATATTATTGTAATGTCTCCTCCATCTGCGGCAGCTTGGATATTGGCAGGCAATCCAGGAACTAATCCACCGACAAATTTTATCGGAACAACAGATGATAAGGATGTTGTTTTTAAGCGTTTTAATTTGCAGTCAGGATTATTAAATAATTCAGGTGCTAACACATCCTGGGGTGTATCTGCTCTTAATCCGGCGAGTACCGGTGGAGGTAATACTGCAGTGGGGAAGGCTTCGCTTGGCAGTAATACATTAGGAGCGGGTAACGTGGCTGTAGGTACACAAGCACTTTTGAATAATCTTAACGGACAATCTAATACAGCTGTAGGAGAATCGAGCCTGGGAACCAATTCTTCAGGAAATTTAAATACGGGTGTTGGCGCAAATGCATTGGTGAATAGTACGGGAAATAATAATACTGGAATTGGTTATAACGCCGGACCGATTTATTCTCCAACCAATGCAGTAAACAGTTCAATATCATTAGGACCTAATGCAACCGCGCTATCAAATCAATTTGCGCTTTCAGATAGTATTCATACGATCAAAGCAAAAGGCCTTCCAACAGGCACAGGTTATGTATTAACAGATGTGAACGGTGACGGGAATTTAAGCCTACGCCCAAGTGGTGGTAACGCCTGGAATGTAACAGGAAATTCAGGAACAAACCCATCATCAAATTTCATGGGAACTTTGGATGATAATGATGTAGTTTTTAAACGTTTTGGCATTACAGCTGGGTTATTGCAGTATCATCAGTCTCCTCTTATTTCTAAGAGTAACACATCTTGGGGAGTATATGCCCTTCAAAATAATACTACAGGAGATGGTAATACCGCTATCGGTGTTAATACACTCCAGTATAATAACTCGAGCTATAATACTGCCATTGGTGATGAGACACTCTGGAATAATACTACAGGTTCATATAACACAGCAAGCGGTGGTGTTGCACTTCAGGTCAATACTACAGGTTCATATAATACGGCCAACGGTTATGGTGCACTTGCAGACAACAAAAGCGGAAATGATAATACGGGCGTAGGTTATTATAGCCTTCAAAATAATGCCCAAGGTACAAATAATACTGCAATAGGTTGGTTGACTTTAGTAAGCAATGCAACAGGGAATTATAATACTGCTATTGGTAATGAGGCAATGTTTAACAATATTGGTGATAATAATATTGGGATTGGTAATAATGCTGGGCCTCTCTCCAATTCTATCGCAGAAACTAATTCCATTTCATTAGGGACAAATGCAAATGCTCTTTCTTATCAATTTGCTCTATCAGATAGTATAAAGACCATTAAAGCAAAAGGTCTTCCAACAGGCACAGGTTATATATTAACAGATGTTAACGGTAATGGTAATTTAAGTTTACAACCTAATACAGGTGCAGGCGGTAGTAGTGCCTGGAATTTAATAGGAAACGCAGGAACGGATACTTCTATAAATTTTATGGGAACTAGAGATGATAAAGATGTGATCTTTAAAAGAAATGGAGTAAGATCAGGGACATTAAATAGTGCAAATCATATGACAGCGTGGGGTGTAGGCGCTGGAGCTCCTTATAATTTGTCAAACTCTTCAGATAATACTTCAATAGGATACTATGCAGGTAATTCTGAAACGACAACTAATACAAATGATAATACTGCAGTGGGATCTGGAGCTCTACAAAATAATACCGGAGGTAATAATACAGCTCTTGGCGCTTCTAGTTTAAATGCTAACGTTACTGGGGCTTCAAATACAGGAATAGGAACTGCTAGTTTAAATGCTAATATCGTGGGAAATAATAACACGGGAGTGGGGAATTTTTCTCTGTTTCGTAATGTCTCTGGAAATCAAAATGCGGCGTTTGGTGATTTTGCTTTGGGGAACACTACTTCGTCATATAATCTTGCTGCAGGAAGCAGTTCTCTAGCAAGTAATACATCAGGAACAGGTAATACAGGTGTAGGATTTGGCTCTTTATCCAATAATAAAAGCGGTAATTACAATACGGGTACCGGATACAATACAGAAATTGCGGATACAGCTCTTTCGTATGGTATAGCTTTAGGATATAATGCCCTTATAGAAAAATCTAATCAATTCGCAATTTCAGATAGTATACACACAATTAAAGCAAAAGGACTTCCGACAGGTACAGGTTATGTGTTAACAGATGTTGCGGGTGATGGTAATTTAAGTTTACAACCTAATTCTGCAGCAGGCAATGCTTGGAATTTAATAGGAAATTCAGGAACCGATACGTCTATAAATTTTATAGGTACTACAGATAATAAGGATGTAATTTTTAAAAGGAATGGAGTGAAGTCAGGTTTATTGGATGATCAATATGGTAATACAACTTGGGGGGTCGGTTCAATGCATAATACAAGCTCTGAAAATAACACAGCTATTGGTTATAATGCTTTAAATGCGAATCAAGCAGGCGGGGATAATACTGGTATAGGCGCTTATGCCCTGCAGCACAATAATTCAATATGGAATACAGCAATAGGATTCTCTTCTTTACAAAATAATATTTCAGGAGGAGCTAATACAGCAGTAGGCTATGGTTCATTAAGTGCAAATAGTGTTGGACAGGCTAATACTGCATTAGGTTTCGCTGCTTTAGGTCTTAATCAGTCATCTAATAATGTCGGTATAGGGTATAATTCTCTTTCTGCAAATACATCAGGTCTTGGTAATACGGGAGTAGGATATTATTCTTTAGTGAATAATAGAACAGGACAATACAATACAGCGATTGGATATCAGGCTGCTCTTGCGGATACAGGTTTATCATATGCTATAGCGCTAGGTTATGCTGCTACAGCGAAAGCCAATCAATTTGCCATCTCAGATAGCATACACACAATTAAAGCAAAAGGCCTTCCAACAGGTACAGGTTATGTGTTGACAGATGTTGCGGGTGATGGTAATTTAAGTTTACAACCTTCAGCAGGATTAACCGCAGCACAGCTTGCTTTATTAAATGCCGGCATAGCTAATAGCTGGAGCATAAATGGAAATCCCATCAACAGCACTGCCAGTAATTTTTTAGGTACCACAACCAATTCGAGTCTTCGTTTCCGTACTAACAATGTTGAGAATATGATGATCGATAGTATTGGTAGGGTATGTATAGGCATTACAAATGTTACAGATAACAGTTACAAATTGTATGTAGAAAAAGGGATACGCACGCGTAAAGTAAAAGTAGATCTTGATGCCTGGGCCGATTATGTTTTTGATGCTAATTATAAATTGCCTTCTTTGACCGATGTTGAAAATTATATTCAACAAAACAAACATTTACCTGATGTCCCTTCTGCAATTGATGTAGAAAAAAATGGCGTTGACCTTGGAGAGAATCAAAAAGTACTATTACAAAAAATAGAGGAGCTGACATTGTACGTAATAGACCAAAACAAAAAAATAGAAACGTTACAAAATCAAAATGATCAACTTGAACAACTTAAAAAAGAAGTAGATGATCTAAAAATGTTACTTCAGAAAAAGGAAGATAAGTAATGCTTCTTTTTAAAAGTGGCCACAACTATAATGAACCCAATAAGATTTAAAATATTAATAGCATTGATATTTTCTACTGCAAGTTGTTTTGCACAGAAGAACAAAGTGCTTTTAGTACCTAAATCAAAAATTATGAAACCAACATTAACTGATAACAAATATTATAATCTTCGCCATCATCTGGACGATACATTATTATTTGTAATGAGTAATGGGTTTTGTAAAAACAGAAGTATCGAATTAGTGCCGAATGAATTTGTTGCAGTTAAAGAAACAGGAGACGGATCAGGCCAGCAAAAAGATCCTTTGTTAAATCTTCATGGTAATGTTTTATATAATTTCAATTATAGAAGTTATATCGATACACCCTTTGCACAAACAGGTATGATACAACATACCATTCAAACCTATATCAATGGCGATGTCGCTAATAAATATCCTTTCAAAGCTATATTTACTTACAGAGGATCGAACTCTCCATACTTTAGTAATCATTCCGACGTAAGTATACAATACAGGCAAACAGATATGCTCGAAAAAGTAAAATCTGATCTTAGAAAAGATGCCGATAGTTTAACCGATAAAAGTATCTTAGTTAATCCCGCATTAAAATATAAAGAAGAACAATATCCTATCAGCGATTCTTTATTAAATAGAAGTCCACGGATAAAAAGGCTACACGAGAAATTTGATAGCTTATATAAGATATATTATACTGAAAGACAACAGCTGGAAGCTTTACAACAGCAAGCCGGCAGTCATAGCCTGGTGCAAGCGGCCATAGAAGAAAGAGAAAAAGAATATTTTAAAAAAGAAATGCCTGATGACAGTTTAGCCGACTCAATAAAAATCATCAAAAATATGTGGGGCAATGCAAAAAGCGGAGAGTCCTTTAAAAGTAATGACATAGATGATTCCTCTCTTCTTGCTAAAGTGAATAACAAATATCCATCAGTTGATTCACAAGAAGTAAGGCTTAAAAAAGTACAAGACAGTATCGCTATTTTAACAAAGGAAGTAGCCAGTGCTGAAAATAAAATATTATCCTTTCAAAAAAAGCTTACAGACTCAGTACAAACTTTAAAGCAAAATATCAATCAGTTAAACAGTCCTGAAACAATAACTGATTATGTAAATAAAAATGATACCACTGAGAAAAACCGGTTAACAACAGCACAGAAGTTTTTATTGTCGGTTGATCAGATTGGTATTGGCCGGAGCTGGATAAATTATTCCGAATTAACAGTAAAAAACGTTTCACTCAATGGCGTTAATATTGAAATGAATCCGGGTAAGCTGTATATGGCGGGTGCAATTGGTAGTGTTAATAATCAGTTCAGAGATTTTGTATTGAACAATAATACAGCGACCAACCAATCTGTAAAACTGGTTCGATTTGGTGTAGGAAGAAAAAATAAAAACAATTTGATCCTTACAGTATATGGCGGACATAAGGCATTGCTAAACACTACGGGTGTTGGAGATTCTTCTTCTACGCAGAAAATAGTAGGAGCTTCGTTAGCGGGGACTGTTGCGGTTACTAAAAATACCTCTGTCACGGGTGAATATGCCCGTTCATCTTATAGCGACAATTACGATCCATCCGAAATAAGTAAAGGATTGTTTGGCCGTGTTGTAAATTTTAAAATGCGTGCCAATGAGGCCTGGAATATAAAATTTCAAAGCAACTATCCCCGTACCAATACAAAGATCGATGGTAGTTATACAAAAATGGGTGCTGCATTTCAATCGTTCACTATTTATGCTTCTAATGTGAAACAAGATGCTTACTTGCTTCATGTCAATCAGCTTCTTTGGAAAAAACAATTATCTATAGATGCGTCTATAAGAAAAAATGATTTCAATAGCCCATTAACAACAGCTAGTTATTCTAATACAACTGTTTTTAAAGCGATACAGGTGTCGTTAGCGATACCAAAATATCCTTTTATTTCAGTAGGGTATTATCCAACATCACAATTATTCCTGGGCAGTGGCAATGTTGTTTATCAAAGCTGGTACAATACATTTAATACCATTGCGAGTTACACTTATAAGGTTGCTAAATTAAATATGAGCACCAATGCTGTGTATACTAAGTTTTACAATAATCAATCTGATACCTCGTTTGCTTATTTTAATGCCAGCACATTTACATTGAACCACAGTGTTTATTTAAAGCCATTTATATTTCAGGGAAACCTGACTGTTACAGATCAACAAGATATCCATCTGGTAACCATTGAACCACTCGTTACTTATAAATACAAAAATATATTATCACTTACCGGAGGTATTACATGGTCAAGATTAAACGCTGTTAATACATTGTGGGGTGGAACAGCAGGAATGAGCCTATTGATAAAAAATATTGGAACCATTCAGATCAATTACGATAAAGTGCATTTACCTGCATATAATGGAACACTAATGCCGGTTGATATGGGAAGGATAACATTTAACAAGGTGTTTTAAAAGAATTGTATGAAAAAAATAATTTTTGTAACCTTATTGCTCTTCATTAATTATTTGGGTATTGCCCAGGTAACCATGCAGCCCTTGTTGCCGCAGGTAGGTCTTTTTCAAAAAAGCCAGCTATGGAATATTTTATTGGTCAACAGTGCAGAATACCCATTACAATGTTATGTAGTATTGAGTTTGCAAGACAGGCAAAGTGGTGCGGAGATCATGTCTGCTACTTCAGGAAGTTTTACATTGGATAAAGGAAGCAAACAATTAAATGAAGCTATTCTTACACCTATACAATATAGTTATTTTTCTTTTTCAGGTGATAAGGTAAATGATTTTTTACCGGTGGGCAGTTATAACGCTTGTTTTAAATTGGAAGGAGCAGGGCATATATCGGGAGACCTCAGCGAAGTATGTCTGCCATTTGATGTGCAACCGTTGAGTCCGCCAATATTAATACTGCCCGCAGACAGTTCTTATTTAAAAGCGCAGCCCGCACAGTTTAGCTGGCAGCCACCTGCACCGATGACCATGTTTCAACAATTGCATTATGAATTTCTGGTTGCTGAAATTTATCCGGGCCAAAAACCTGAAGAAGCTGTAGAATTAAATGCGCCTGTTTATATGGATCTGAATGTGCCATCCAATTTTATGAATTATACAGGTGCTTATCCCGCTTTCGAACAAGGCAAATGGTATGCATGGCAGGTAGTGGCAAAAGATGGTGATAACTATGCGGCAAAGACACCCGTATTTGATTTCACTATCGGTGATCAATCACAAAATAATGCAGGCGTAAGCAGGGATATGTATGTACTAATGCAGGATGGGATGACAGGGACCTATCCAATTACAAAAGGGGATATTCATATCAAATACTATTCGTACGATAAAGATTTTTCTTCAAAGGTTTTATTTACGACGGATGACGGGACTGAAATAACTCAATATAAAAAACACATTATCGGCGGAGATAATTACCTGGACTTTAAGCTGGGTAATTCGTTCCAATCGGGAAAAGCATATAGAGCAGTCATTACTGATCTTGAAAATAATAAACACGTTCTAAATTTTAATATACAATAAAACTTAGTTGAAGTAAAATGATACAATCATTATCCGATAAATATAAAAAGCATATTGCCTATCCTTTTTTTGTGATATTTTATTTGCAGATATTGGCACCATTGGCCGCCATTGCAAATGAAAGAACAGCATTTGCCTATAGCTCGTACTACAATATTCCTTCTTCAGAAAAAAGAAACATTCTTACATATACTAACGACAAGAAAAATAGCATTGATAAAAATAGTTTTACCGCACTAAAAAAACTATCAATAAAGAAAGCAACTGTAGGGTTATCATCACCTGCTAAAACAAATATCGGCGGTCCCGCTTCTCCTGAAGCAACAAGTTTTAAAGCGATAGGCTCAGACAATTTAGTAAACTTATTCAACGGTAGTTTTTCTTATAGTATTCCTTTAATGGATGTGGATGGTTATCCTGTAAATTTATTTTATAACGGTGGCATTACGATGGATCAGGATGCAAGCTGGGTAGGATTAGGATGGAATATAAATCCTGGTACCATCAATAGAAATATGAGAGGTGTGCCCGATGATTTTGATGGTACAGATATGATGAATGTAACACAGGGCTTAAAGCGTAACAGAACCTGGGGTGGTGCAGTTGCAGTAGATGCTGAGATCATTGGGTTGAAAGCTTTGAGTGGAAGTGCCTCAATGGGCCTTTCTTATAATAATTACTTAGGGCCTGCGATAGACCTGGGTGTCGGCGTATCTGCTACTCTATCTGCATCTGATGACACGAAATCTGAAAAAGCAGTATCGGCAACTTTAGGATTAAAGGCTGATCTAAGTTCACGTTCGGGTCTAACTTTTTCTCCATCGCTAAATGCAAATGTAGCTTTAGTAAATAATTCTTTAAGCCAGGGAGTTGGACTAAGCACAAGCTACAATTCAAGAACCGGGTTAAAAAGTTTAACCATAAACGGTAGTACTTCAATAAGTCAATTGGGTGCAGTAGGAAATGCAGTTTTAGGACATGTTTTGTTAGAAGGTAGTACGATCAGTTTTGCTAAACCAAGTTTTATTCCGACGATGCGCATGCCAATGACAAATACATTTGCAAGTGGCCAGGTTGAAATAGGAGGTGGTATATATGGTGTAAGAGGTTCAGCAACGCTTGATGGCTATTATACTGAATCAGCCGTTTCCTCTCAAACTATGTCAAAGCCTTTAGTTGGTTATATGTATTCAGAGAACGCTGTTAAAAATGAAGATGCAGTAATGGATTTCAACAGATTGAATGATCAGGAAGTTACACCCAATACACCGGTTATCTCTGCCCCGCAATATAACTATGATGTCTTCACTATTCAGGGCGAAGGAACCGGCGGAGTTATAAGAGCTTATCGTGGTGACTTAGGTTTTATGCGTGATAATGCAACTGTTTCAAAAGATAACAGTACTTCTTTAGGTGTTGATATTGCGATACCCGGTCATTACGGCGCCAACTTTAATACCATTAGTGCACCCAGCAGGATAGATGGTTGGGAAGATGCTGGTTCCAATCTATTAAATACTTCTATGACATTTCAGGGGCCGGATCACTCAGGAAAAGCTTTTGAAAATGTTTATTTTAAAAACCCCGGTGAATTAACTGTAACGAATGATCAGATGATATCTAGGATCGGGGCAGATAATCTTGTAAGATTTCAATTAAGCGGTGCTACTTCCTCACCGGTAGTTAGCCCGATATTGGAATTATTTAATAAAAATACAGCAGTACCTACGGGGACGAATAACCTTTTAAATATTAGCACTCAGAATCTAACTAGTAGGGATAAACGAACCCAGGTTACAACAATGCTTACTGCAGATGAAGCATCTATTGTTGGATTGGATAAAACAATAAAAAATTATACGGGAACAGTTGCCAATAGTAATTTCATTAATACAACTTTACAATATAGCAGTATACCAAGAGTAGGAGGTTATCGGCTCGGGCATCATATCTCTGAAATTGATGTTGTAGAACAGAATGGTATGCGTTATGTATATGGTATCCCTGTCTACAATACAACACAAAGAGATTTTACTTTTTCTGTGGGCAATACTCCTTCAGACCCTTCTAATAATTTGGTTAATTATACCAATAATGAAGAAACAACGGGATCAACACATATCACTGATAATAATTCTCAGATAGATGGTTATTTGCAGATACAGCAAACGCCGGCCTATGCATCTTCCTTTTTACTTACAGGATTACTTTCTCCTGATTACGTAGATCTTACCGGTAACGGAATTACGGAAGATGATATTGGTACTGCAGTGAAATTTAATTATTCAATGTCATCATCATTACATAGATGGCGCACACCGAGAACACTCCAGGCTAGCACCGGTAGCACTCAGGCTGTTGCTGCCGGAAATGTTGGAACTTTTAATGATGGGTTAAGAACAGAAAAAAGAGATAATAAAGTAATTATTAGTGACGGCGATAGAGAAGCCTGGTATTTAAGCTCTATAGAATCAAAATCAATGGTGGCTATTTTTACAACCAGCTCAAGGTATGATGCCCAGGGTGCAATAGGTGATAGAGACGCTCCAACAAATTTTGACGGTAGAGTAAATAGCACTGAAAATGCGAATAAAAAATTAAGCCGCATAGATCTTTACACTAAAGCTTCTATTGTTGCGAGTGGTGGAAATATCGCTGCTGTGAAACCAATAAAAACGGTACAGTTTTATTATAGCTATTCACTTTGTAAAGGAACGCCTGATAATGCTAATTTAGGCACACCCGATAATGCGGGAGGTAAGCTTACTTTAGATTCCATTGTATTTTCTTATAACGGGCAAACAAGATTAAGAAAAGAAAAGTACGCTTTTGATTATGGCAATAAAAACTCTAAGGCTGATAACCCTGATTATGCCTATAGCTCAACAGATCGTTGGGGAACCTACAAACCGATAACAGATCCTACTTCCGGAATAAAAGTTAATCCCAACGGATTAACGAATATTGATTATCCCTACACAGATACTGTTAAACAATTAGATGATCAGTATGCCGCCGCCTGGAACTTAAGGAAAATATTGTTGCCATCAGGTGGACAAATGGAAATGCAATATGAATCTAACGACTATGCCTATGTGCAAAACCGCAGGGCTTGCAATATGTTTACTATCGCAGGATTAGGTAATTCAACTAACTATTCTACTAATAATGGAATGTATAATAATGGGTCAGGGTCTGACGATAATTATTATGTATATGTAAAATTGCCACAAGCGCTTACAAATACCGATCCTGTCAAAGTCAAGCAAGAGATATTTTCTAAATATTTACAAGACCTTAATCAGCTTGCATTTAAACTGCAAATAAATATGCCAAAAGGCGTAGAGCCTTTAACGGTGTATTCGACCTATGACGATTATGGTGTATGTAGCAATAATTCCAATTACATCTATATCAAACTAAGTGCTCAAAATGGAGAAAGCCCATTAGCAATAAGTGCTATAGGGTTTCTTACTGGGAATCTTCCTGCGCAGGCATTTCCAGGCTATGATATTGATGTAAGCAGTATAAGTGATTTCGTTGCGATCGTTCCTGATATGTTGGGAAGCGTGTTATCTGCTTTTAAAAATACAGATGCTCAAATGCGTACCGGTATATCCGGATCCAAAGCAAGAACAATCGTTTTGGCAAGTTCTTTTATAAGATTAAATAATCCTACAGAGATAAAATATGGAGGCGGTGCAAGGGTTAAAAGAGTTGTATTAAAGGATAACTGGAATGCTATGACCGGACAATATCTTTCTCAGTATGGGCAAGATTATGACTACACTACAACTGAAATAAATAATGGCGTTACAGATACTATCAGCAGTGGTGTAGCATCGTATGAACCGGGAATTGGCAGTGAGGAAAATCCTTTTCGAGAAATTTTATCCTACAGCAATAAATTGCCGCTGGCTTCTGCGCAATATGGCGCTATAGAAATGCCTATGCTGGAAGGATTGTATCAGGGGCCATGTGTGGGTTACAGCAAAGTAACCGTCAGATCGATCAATCGGAATGGTACACATGGTGATTCTACTTTACGATCAGCCATTGGCAAACAGGTAACGGAATTTTATACGGCGAAAGACTATCCGACTTTTTCTAATTATACACCGATGTCTTCTCTGGATTACAATTTAAATCCATACTTCTCATTTTTTTATAAAAAAGTAGCGAATGACAGGGCTGTATCACAGGGTTTTTTAGTAGAAACAAATGATATGCATGGCAAAATGAAATCGCAGACAGTATACAGTGAAGGAGATGAGAATACGCCTTTGTCATATTCTTTGCATACTTATAAAAACACAGGACAAAATGGATTGAACGATAAGGTAAATTTTGTACACAATGATCAGAGTGGTGCAGTAACGCCCGGTAATATTGGTGTTGATATGGAATTGATGACTGATGTTAGAGAGTTTAGTTTACAAAGTAATGGATTGAGTATAGAGCCGCAAGTAGATCTTTTTCCCGTAGTATTTCCTTTTTTCTTGGTTACGGTATGGCCAACAACAACGTATGAGGAAAATATTTATAAAGCAGTCACTTGTACTAAGCTTATTAATTTTCATGCAATTGAAGATAGCGTGATCATAATGGATAAAGGAAGTACAGTGAGCTCCAAAACAGTTGCATACGATGCTGAAACAGGAAATCCTATAGTAACGAAAACAACCAATGAATTTAATGATTCCATTTATAATGTTAACTATCCTGCCTATTGGGCATATAGTGGAGTAGCTCCCGCGTACAAAAATATAGGGATGAGTTTTAGCGGTGTAAATTTCAACAGCGGTAAAATAACAAGTGGTGTTGCAGATCAAAGCGTTTTTGAAAGTGGGGATGAATTGTATGTTACCGGCGGAGGTGGGCAACCAAGTTGCATCACAGAATCTCCCTATACAAGCAAACTTTGGGTTGTAGATACAAGTAAAAATAGCACTGCACTCACAGTTCCTTCCGCAAAGCGAAGTTTACTTTTTATGGATGCAGCAGGTAATTTATTTACGAAAAGCAATGTAAGTTTTACAATAATCCGAAGCGGCAAGCGTAATAATCTCGGACTCAGCGTAGCTAGTGAAACAACAATGAAAAATCCCATTCAAAAAAATACTGCAGGCATAAATATATTATCGGTTAATAGTAACAGTAACGTTGTGAATGCTTCTGCTACGGAATACAAAGAAAAATGGGAAGCTGACAACGATAATTTTTATCGTTATACAACAACTACAAAAACAATTACTCCACCTCATGGTCCTAATCTTATAAAAAACGGCGATTTTTCTTTGGGTAATAATGGCGATTTTTCTTCTTATTATAAATACGTAACAAGTCATTCTGTTTCTCCGGAACAGGAACAAACAGGCGGTTTCTATGGTGTAACAACCAATGCTTATCTGTGGCAACCACAATTTAACCAAACTTCAGATCATACAACAGGTACAGGTAATATGATGGTTGTTAATGCAGGCCCTGATCAATTTGTGTGGTCAGAAAATATAACAGTAAAACCCAATACTGTCTATAATTTTTCCGCATGGGTACAGGTAGTCTCAATTTTTAAATATCCACCACAGTTGCAGTTGAATATACAACCCTCTACCAGCAAAAATGTAAATTCTCCTGTTGGTAGTGTGTTTGAAGTTGAACCAAATGCCAATGTTTGGGAAAATATGATTGTTACTGGTTGGAATTCAGGAAGCAATACATCTATAAGAATTTATATCACTGATAAGGCTACAGGTACAGATGATACAGGTAACGAAAATCCATATTCATGGGGTAATGACTTTGCATTAGATGATATTTCTTTTACAGAAGATCAGGGAGGGCTTTGTACTTCGACCCAAACAGTAACATTACCTGATTGTAATGGGCAATTGGAAACTAATATTAATCCATATACAAAAGGTTTAATAGGAAACTTTAAACCTTGCCGCAGTTACACTTATTATGGTAACAGAAGTGAAATCAATTTTAATGCAACTACTGCTATTCGAAAAAATGGATATATAGCAGGATTTAATAATTATTGGAACTTTAATACTTCAGGTAATCTCTTGCCTGATCCTACTAATCCTAATTGGGTATGGAATAGCCAATTGACAAAAATTAATAGCAAAGGACAAGAGCTAGAAACAGAAGATGCGCTCAACCGCTATACAGCCGCACAATATGGTTATGCTAAAAATCTGCCGGTAGCTATAACACAAAATGCCCGTTATGGAGAAAGTTTTTTTGAAGGGTTCGAAGACGAAAGTTATAACGAAGCCTTAAATATACCTAATGTAAACACTTGTGGTAAAAGTTATTTTGATCAATCAGGTACCAAGTTAACTGGGGCTAATCAGAGTTCTCCATTCATTCTTCAGTCAACAACAAGCACTTTTGTAACTTCGAGTCAAACAAATGTGATATCACACACAGGTATTCATTTGCTACATGTAGGGCCTAAGCAACAAGTAACAATTCCCTTATCAGTTAAGCCAATAATTGATAGCTTTAATTTACTTTATAAAACACAGACTACTACTCAATTAAATAATGTAGGTGGAAATATTTCTTCGACAGGCACAACCTCTGATTGGAGTGTTCCCAGCAGCTTAAATAGTTATGCGGGCCTGATTAATTTTTATGGCAATTCGCCGTCTAATGGTTTTTATAATTCAAATAATAATGTTGGAGCTTTTGCTGTACTGGCCAGCCAGCCCATCTATAAAAGAAACCAGAGCTCTGCAACTGTGAACTTTACTCAGTATATTCAAATTAGTTCAGCAGGAGATTATAATTTTTCTACACTCTATGATAATGGAATTAATGATCACGGTTATACAAATCTTCCAATAACTAAGCTTATTTCGGGCTATCCTAATCCTATACACTATTATGGAACGTATGATTCATGGTATAATGCAATAGATAGAACTTTAAATATTTCCAATAGTTGGCCTGCAAATGGGTATTGGATAAAGTTCTCAGGAACATATAATGCATCTATCACTCCGGTAAACGGCGCAGGCACTTCTTTTCAGCTTAATGGTACATTTGGTCTTCCTGTTGATGAGAATCCTGGATTCGAAAATTACCCTACAGGCTGGAATATTATGCCTTTTCTCCCTAATTCAAGTGGCTATCTCAGTTATGAAGACCCTACTGTTTTTAGAGGGTACGAGGGTGGAGAAGATGCTCAACAAACTGTTTACCTATGCCCTGGTACTTATAAAATAAGTTATACAGGTGTGGGCAACTGGAATTATACGGCACCGGAAGGTTTAGGTTTTTCTACACAGGCAAACTACTTCTTGAGTTTGGGATATAATATCACAGGCACTTCAACAGGCTATAAAAATTTAAATACAATAGGAGGCTGTACTTCTAACGTGCCTGTACCTGCAAAAGACAGCATGCAAAATACAAACTTCACTTTAGTGCCGGGTAAAAAAATGTTATTTAGTGCATGGGTAAGAGAAGATTGTAATAATGCTGTACCATGCTATACTACTAATTATATAAATAATTCCATTGTCATTCAATTCCCGGGGAGTAAAACTCCTTCGACAGCATCTCTTACGCCAACCGGCCCTATTATAGAGGGCTGGCAAAAAGTGGAAGGAGAATTTACGGTCCCTACTGACGCAACTTCAGCCAACTTAGTATTTACGAATAAAGGAAGTACAGGCAATGTATATTTTGACGATGTACGTATTGAACCATTCAATGCTAACATGAAAAGTTATGTGTACGATCCTGCAACATTGCGCCTTATTGCAGAATTAGATGAAAATAATTACGCAACTTTTTATGATTACGATGAAGAAGGCCAGTTGGTGAGAGTGAAAAAAGAAACTGTCAGTGGTATAAAAACTATCAACGAAACACGTAATGCCAAACAAAAAGCAATAACAGATGTGCAATAATTTATTGATACAAATGAAACAATATAAAAAATACTTGATCTTGGTTTTATTGGTGATTGGTCAAAAAAGCTATTGCCAAAAAGCTGCTGATACAACGGCATTGGTAAAGGAATTTACTACGTTAATGTCTACTACAGCCCAGCCATATTTATATTATTCATGTATAACAAAAGCTGGTGCCGAACCTGTGGTTTTAGCAGAAGATACTATTACTACTACCGGTGTGTTTTATAAGGTCTTAAATGATATTTATTATAGTAGCGGCCAGGATGAAATGTACATACAGGATAGTTTTAAGCTGCAGATCAATCGTGAAAGAAAAACGATATGGATAAGTAAGATGAGTGAAACGGCTAAAGAAAAGATGACGATGTTGCCGATAAATAATAAGCAATTCAAAACCATGTTGCAAAAGAAATTCACCATCAGTAAATCCATCATTGATGATAGTACGGATGAGTTGAAATTTGAAACACGACAAAATACAAGTACGCTATCAAATATTACGACTACAATACAAATGGATTACATAACAAAGACATACCTGCTAAAAAATATGAATATCACAATGCGGATACAAGAGCTGGCAGGAGATAATATTGTAGCAGCGTTAAAGAGCGAAGGAGTAGACGAAACGAAACTGATCCAGACAATAGATAGTGTAAAATATTTAGTTAGAAAACAATCGTTAAATACAACATTTATAAATATCGATCCTAAAAAAGAAACAGCTATGCAAATGCCCAGCTGGAAAGATGTTGTGGATTATGATGTTGCAACAAATAAATTCACAACAAAAGGAGCATACAAAGAGTACACAATAACTAAAATGTTTTAAAGAATTATCTGTCCCGTGCGAAACCAAATTAATATGAGAAAGTACTCTTTTTTGAAACTTATTTTTCTTCTCTTGCTAGCATTCATTGCTAAGGAAGATCTGTATGCTCAATTTGAAGAAGGCCAACCCTTCGGGATCAGTACACCTATAGAAGGAACTAACATTGTAACTAATGCAACCAATACAGTTACTTATACAAGTGCGGGTGAAACTTCTAAAAAAATATCCAACATCATAACATTTAAAATAAATGAACAATCGAATATATATTTTGCTTCCGCTTTTACGGCAACTGTAAATTTAACTATAGAAAGCTGGCCCGCTTTGTCTGGCTCAGGTAATCAGCCACATACTGAAACGCAAAATTTAACTATAAACTATGATCCTGCAACAGGTGCAAAATATAATGTAAGGTCATATTATGTTCTTCCTTCATCGAATGAACAAGTAAAAATAACGGTAAATCGTATTGCTGTAACGGGAGCGTCAGGATGGGCGCCCTTACAAGTTTTGCAATTAGAGAACGAAATGAAAGTGTTGCGGTATTATACTTTATCTGCAAAAGCAACAGACCTGGCACCAACTTTTCATGATCCGGTATTTAACGATGATGCGATCGGAGATACGGATGCAGTTAAATTATCATGGAGTTGGCCAACTACTGCTAATAATAATCTTACTCAATTAGAATGGGCCTGGGTTGAAAATGAGATGTTAAGTTATTATCCTATCATCCCGTTCCGGAATGTGTTGGATATGAATAATATTTTCGTTACAAATAGTACTCGGGTAGATCTTACAGATAATAATTTTTCCGTCCCTCTTTTATACGATGGCGTAGGACATCTTTACTACCGTGTAAGAGCTGTTGATAGAAAAGATAATGGTGAAATTATTGCAGGGCCTTGGTCTGTAATTGATTCGTTGCCGTTTGGCGGCCATGCACCCAACTTAAACTGGCAAAGCACTACAAGTTTTGCTGAAGATGCAAAACTGAAAAGTGTTGTTCAGTATTTTGATGGATCCTTACGTAACCGGCAAACTGTTACAAAAGATTATAGTACAAGAAACACGATCGTAGGTGAAACGATCTATGATATGCAGGGCAGGCCCAATGTACAGATATTGCCTACTCCGACGATAGATTCCGTTATTCATTATTTTAAGAATTTTAATAAGTTCGTTGGTCAGGCATCCATTACAAATACAGACGGCAGCCAATACCTTGATGATCCTGCCCGGTATTTCGATCTAACACCTGCGGATATTAAATGTAGTAAGTCGCCTGCACTCGATGATACTTATACCAGCGGTAGTGCAAAATATTATTCTGCTAATAATGATTGGTTAAGTAAGGAAGCAAAAACTAAAAATATTCCCGATGCGCAGGGATACCCGTATACGGAAACAAGGTATACAGACGATCCCACACAAAGAGTACAATCACAGGGAGGCGTAGGTATCAATCACCAAATAGGTAGCAACCATGAAACAAAATATTTTTACGGTAAACCTGCACAGCAAGAATTAGATGCCTTGTTTGGAACCGAAGTAGGAGACGCAAGTCACTATAGTAAAAACATGGTGCAAGATGCCAACGGGCAATTGAGTGTTAGCTATGTAGATATGCATGGCCGTACAATTGCAACAGCATTGGAAGGAGCTTCTCCAAGTCAGCTGAATAGTATTGATAATCCTACCGATTATCCTTCTGCAACAGGAACATTAACCAATCAATTATTAACGCCGTCTACTAATGTTATAAAAGGAAATTCAATTGAATCTATTAGTACCATTTTAGTACCGGTGCCCACGCTTGATACTTTTTATTACTCATTGCTTCCTGCTATTTATAGTAGAATGGATTGTAATAATAATCAGATATGCTTTGATTGTAAATACAATTTAGAAATATCGATACGCTCCGAAGAATGTACTGACAACCCTCCATTTGTATATGATTATAATAACCTGCAAATAGTTCCCGCTAATGCGGCATGTGGCACATCAATGGGGTTTGTAGGCGATGGTATAACTGTGCCAACGAATCAGATCATGGGTACAGTACCACTTACTACAGGTTCGTGGGTAATTAGAAAAACATTGACGATCAATGATTCAATGTTCCAGGTAAGAAAAGACAGTGCGCTAAAAGTATTTTTATGTACTACCGAAACACATTTATACGATTCTATTCTTACAGTATTAACCACATCATCGGGTTGTAGTTTACCTTCTTCAACTCCAGTTGATCTTAGTAATTTGGGTACGCTGCAAAGGATCCGTAATCAGATGCTTGCAGATATGACTCCATATACCGGGCAATATGCTTTGCCAACAGATTATCCTCATCAGTTACAGGCTCAATATAATATCTTTAATACACTTTTTTATGTGAACGGAAGCACGGTAGGGAGAACTCCCGAATATCAATCGGTATCCTATTTGGATAATCAAGGGAATCCCGTGAGTTTGCCCAATGGTATTAGTCCGGACAATTTTACAAATTTGTTTCAACCTTCCTGGGCAAATAGTTTACTTAAGTATCACCCCGAGTATAGCAAACTAAGCTATGCAACATCTAATTTATCTGCAGCTTTCACCTATTTAGATAATTTACAAGCCTGTACTAGTTATTCAGGTGCGCAAGGTTTAAAATGTATTTCTGGTGGCGCTAATGATTATTCAATAATGCTGTCTGATCCATATTTTACAAGGATCGGATCATCAAGTGTGGATTATCAGAATATGATGAAGTACCTAACGGCTAGCACTAATAGTGCTTCCGGTTATCCTTCGATCTGGCAGATCGCTAATAGCTCTGTTACATGCGCTACCGTTAGTGACGAAGGCCAAAGCGATTGTATTGGGGCTGCAGATAAAAATGGGCTTGACCCATCAATTACAGCTCCTGCCGATCGGGATAAAGTTGCGCAACGCTTTATAGCTACCTATTTAAGTTATCGAAATGCGATGGTAACAGCCTATATCAATGCGGCTCCAGGAGGTTTATCACAGGTTAATATGGATACTTTAGAGAATGAAGGCAAACAACTTTATTTTGTTTCTACAGCTGATATTGTTAACCAGAATGGCTGGAGTTCTTTTTTAACACCAGCTCTGATCAGTAGTGGTGATGCAACCGGGGTTGCAGCTGCTGCTAGTAATTATATCAATGCAAATGATCTTACGCCTGATAATTGCGTAGCACAAAAGCCTTTTTGGAAAGCTAAACTATTGCAGTGTGAACAGTTTGTTGCATTACTTAATAATGATAATAAGAACGATAGCGCAACGGTAAATAATATCATCAATAGTATTTTAGATGGCATGGTAACGGTTTGCCATAATTCGATCACGCCGACTCAAACTTCGGGCGCTTCAACTGTTAATCCATCTTATACTGGAGTACCGCAAAGTTTTGAAGATGTAGTTAACCAGGTTTTTGCACAGAACGGAATAGCTACTTTACCGAACAATAATTATTTCTGTAATCCATTTACAATAGATTATCCAAGGCCGTTTGGAGATAATCCAACAATAGCGGTTAACTATTCAACTACGATAGATTCTTGTGGATGTGCCATGTATGCACAATTAAAAGGAGAGGCTTCTTCAATGGGTTTTGATACATTGAGCTTTAGCAGCATGAATAATTTTCTTAAAACAAATTATGATGATTCATTAACACTGCCATTATGGACAGGCCTGCAACAATGTAAATACCAACTAGTATGTAATACTCAGTATGGTCCGATAAACTTTGGTACAACTCCTCCGGCAGAAGATCTACCGGCACCACAAAATGAAGGGTGCGGACCGGTAGGCGCGGTATTGAATGAAGTAACAGCATCAGGCTATTCCACAACTACCAATAAGGCAGCAATAATAGTTAAGTATACTGTACCTTCCAATGGTTCTTCTAATCATTATGATTTAGAGATTTACGCATATCCTTCAAAACAATTAATAAGTGATCTGCCGTTAAATATTATACGCGGAGGTAATAAGCCTACGGAACAGTCACTGTTAGTATATGTGCCACTAGCACCGGTAACTGCCTATACTTTTGTAATTGCTACTAATCTTCATGCGGGACCTTGTCACGCTACATCTAATACCATCGCACTTGATACCACCTGGCAAACGATTTGCGCAATGGGGTATCAGCCGATCAAGTTAGCGGATGAAGCAGTGATACCAACTTTCTTAAATTGTGATTATCATAAGCCTTGTATAACATGCGGCCAATTAGATACACTAACGGTTGAGTTCCGTCAGATATTTCCTGCATACAGCGGTGTGCCCTATATGGATCCTGTAAATACAACAGATGATCAGCGATCACAGAATGCACTTTGGGCAAGATTTCTAAATTACAGGACAGGGCTTTCTAAAAATCCGGATGATTACATCACCGCCTATACGGCTTGCGGATTAACAGCACCGCCTTGCGGTCCGGGCTCAGGTGTAGATTATCTCTATGTTTATTCAAGAGTTTCTCCATATCAAGCAGAGTATACTGCCCGTAAAGGAGTTTTTGTTCAGCCTTCATTTGAAAGCAGAACACCGGATGATTTTTTAATAGATATTAATCCGTCATTAACAGATTGCCCTAGAGAAGATAATTATGGTAATACTGCTTTGTGCTCATTCAGTCAGCCACTGAGTGATGCATCTAATCTTTTTCCTCCGGATACTGATCCTTGCGAAGAGAGTGAAACAGCGGCGTCGTTCCAGGCACAATTTGAATTCGACAATCTGCAATCGACTTTAATAGCAAACTTCGATAGTGCCTACACAGCTACTTGTCTTGGTGCACAAAGTCATGAAGCATTTTACCTTAAATATAAACCTTCGGAATACCATTATACTTTATATTATTATGATCAGGCAGGTAACCTTATAAAAACATTGCCACCTGCAGCGGTAAAACCAGATTATGATCCAGTTGATCTGTACAATGATTCTGTTGCAAGGGCTAATGACAATGACTTACCAAGCAAAACTAATAATGAGGCATTAGGAACAAGATATGTGTATAATACCCTTAACCAGGTTACGAAACAAAAAAGTCCGGATGCAGGCATTAGCCAGTTCTGGTACGATAAAGTGGGCCGTTTAGCGGTGAGTCAAAATGCTAAGCAAATAACAAATGCACTATATGGTTATACAATGTATGATCCACTTGGTAGAATTATCGAGGTGGGCCAAAAACCTGAAGGAACAACAATGCAGCAGCCTATCAGCCAGGATCCAACAGCGCTCGGAAATTGGTTGAGTGGTGGCAGTCCGAAACAACAGATAACGCGCACTTTTTATGACGAACCTTTTACACCAATAGCTTTTGGTAAGGCGCCTGATGAAGGATTGTATCAACAAAATTTACGCAACAGGGTAAGCTTTATCTATATAGAAAATACAGATAATGCTGCAAACTGGGATGCAGCCACTTTTTACAGTTACGACCCACATGGGAATATAGATACCTTATTACAGGATTATAAATCAGGTATGGGAACAATACATTGTAATAACAGCAATGGTACCAATGAATATAAAAGGGTAGTATATAATTATGACCTGATCAGCGGTAAAGTAAATCAGGTAGTTTATCAACCCGGTATGGCAGATCAGTTCTATCATCGTTATAGATATGATGCAGAGAACAGGCTGACTTGTGTTCAAACAAGTAAGGATAGTGTCTACTGGGAAAATGATGCCAGCTATGATTATTATCGCCATGGTCCACTCGCACGTACCGTACTCGGACAAAACCAGGTACAAGGGATTGATTACGCCTATACGCTGCAAGGGTGGTCAAAGGGTATAAATAGTAGCTACTTAAATAGCTCTACAGATATGGGTGGAGATGGCGCTGCAACTGGTGATAATAGTTTGGTATCAAAAGATGCCTATTCCTTTACATTAGGATATTTTAACGGAGACTATTTGCCAATTGGTGGAAGTACTACGCAGGCATTTACGCAAAATGTACCGGGTGAAGATGGTATTAAAACTGATGGAACTTTAACATCAAATTTATACAACGGTAATATTAGCTACAGTTTCAATTCTTTATGGCCACTCGATTATAATACAAGTACAGGAGCTTCAACTTTCATGGGTTATAATTATACCTATGATCAGTTGAATAGGTTGTCAGGTGTGAGCGCAAGTAAATCTTCTACCACAACAACAGGTAGTAATGCTGCAAGCTGGCCAATGACAACCAATGCACCATTAGAAAATGTTACTTATGATCCTAATGGCAATATAGTTTCCTATCTGCGTAATCGTGTAACAACTGCGGGTGGCGCATTTACAGCTATGGATAATTTATCCTATAGTTATAGACCAAATATGAATCAGCTGCAGAGTGTAACAGATGCAGTAACAACACATACTGATGATATAGGAGGAACGCACACATATAATTATGACCCTATAGGAGAGTTAACAGGAGAACAGGAAACAAGTCAGCATATTAATAATGCTATAACATGGACTGTATATGGCAAAATACAAACTATAACACAGTATGACGGTACTACAATTAATTATACTTACGATGCTTCGGGAAATCGTATTAGTAAGGTTGTTAAAGTTGGAGGACAAATTACTTCTACTTATTATGTGAGAGATGCCAGTGATAATGTAATGAGTGTATATACGATTAACTCAAATGTAAATAATAATGATCTTACTCAAAGTGAGATAGATTTGTATGGTAGCGACAGGTTAGGAATATATAATGTAAATGTGGATGTGGAAAATTGCGCTAACAATCCAGTCACAACGCCTACTATTTTCACGAGAGGAAATAAGCTATTTGAGTTAAATAATCAATTAGGGAACGTAATGGTAACTATTAGCGATAAAAAAATAGGACATCTGCTATCGGGAGGAACTACCGTTGATTATTATATTCCTGATGTAATTACTGGCAACGATTACTATCCTTTCGGAATGATAGAATCTGGTAGAACTTATAGCCAACCTAACAGCTCATATAGATATGGGTTTAATGGACAAGAAAAATCTACCGAGATTGATCCTAATGGAAATCTTAATGCTGCTGAGTTTTGGGAATACGATAGCAGAATAGGTAGAAGATGGAATACTGATCCTAAACCCAGAGTTGGAGTTAGTTTTTATAGCTGTTTAGGTAACAATCCGATTTGGAATAAAGATGCTCTGGGAGATAGTGATGGAGTAGGGACGATTCCTGGAACAGCAGGGTCTTTTAGTCTTCAAAATCCGGGAGGAGGCGCCTATAATTTGTATAATAATACAACGGGAGCTCCGTATGCAGGAGCCAACCAACAAGCTTTATCATTAATAACTGTTTGGAACCAAGAAGCTACTAATCCCAATCCTGATATAAGAAATAGGTTTAATTCCATGCAACAAGATAACCTTAATCATAATGTAATTTTAGGAGGTGCGCCAGCAGTTGGAGCCGCCGCACCACCAGTAGTAGTAAATGCTGCAGGAGTAGTTACTGGAACTAATACATATTTCACAGGTCGAACGAAAGTCGATGGACCTGAAGATCATATGACATTAAATGGATCGCCTGTACCTAATGGCGTAGCAGATTATCGTGCACAATTTGCAAAACAATTTTTGAGTCAAGCATATTTGGCTACTAATTCAGTTATAGCAGGTTCGGGAGGCACTACTTTAGAGGGAAGTTCTCAACAAGCTAATGGCTACATAAATATTGCATCAAGAGTTGTTACTCCTTTAGATGCAAATGCACCTGTTTTGACAAATACCCATGAAGGCGTTAATGGATTTGCTCAATCGCCTAAATTCTATTCTGACGGGGCTTATATCGAAAATGTAATTTTGGGACAAGTATGGCATGCTGCGGGTCTTAGAAAATTTTATATTGCACCATTAATTACACCTGGAACATCAAACAATCTCGGTGGTGTCAATGGTACTCTAAACATTCAGCAAGGGGTATTTTCAACCATTGGTTTAGCACATTATTAGTAATAAACATAAAGGGCTATTAAACTATGAATTTTTTACTTTTTATTTTTTTTGCGCTTCCTGGAAAAAGAATTAATCTTTTTTGTGCAATACCTAAAACAAATGAAAAAATAGAAGCTTCTTGTTTTCAGGATAGTACTTTGCATCAAAGATTCGTTTTTAGTTTATTTCAAGAATATGAACAAGAGGGACGATGGCTTTTTCTAAGTATTGATTCTTGCGATGAAAGAAAATGGTATGAGTTAGTAAATCCTTCGTCAATTATTGATGCTTATTCAAAAACATATAAGGGTATGGACAAAGACAACCTGATATTTACTGCATCTGAAACTTTTAGGGTGGCTGCTGAAAATGGACGAAATGAATTTTTTGACAGAGGAGATCCATGTAGAGCAGATACGCTCTATGGAATAGTTCGTGTCAACTATTATATTCAGGGTATAAAGGTGAACATGAATTGTTATAGAGAGTTTACGAAATTATCAATAAATAAAATATTGCATACATATTTTGATAAAAATAAAGAACTTAAAAAAAAGTATAATAAATTTTTATATGAGCTAATAGCAGTATGTTATACTAATAATATAAAAGTGATCACTTTAAAAAATAGAAGGCCCTATTATGAAGTATTTAAATAAAAGCGATAAACTTCTTTGTGCCTTTATTTCGCCCTCGTTTTGCCTTCGCTGGTTTTCCACACCATAGACTCGCAAACGCCTTCGTTGATCTTATCACCAACATCCAAAGTTTAAGAATCCAACAATTAATTAGTATTTTCATAACATGCAATCCTATCCTAAATACTGGCCACAATTTTATACAGCCACAGCTTTAGAATGGAAACCATTATTAAAAAACGATAAATACAAGGATATTGTAATTAGCAGTTTACAATATCTAGTAAAAGAAAAAAGAATCATTCTTAATGCCTTCGTTATAATGAGTAATCATATTCATATAATTTGGCAGGCTTTGCAAGAAGAAAGTCCAACTACGATCCAATTTAGTTTTATGAAATATACTGCTCAACAAATTAAGTTCGATTTACAAAACAATCATTCGGATATTTTAGCTGAGTATAAGGTGAGTGCGAAAGATAGAGAGTATCAATTTTGGGAACGTAATTCATTGGGGATAGATTTGTATACACCGGAAGTATTCAGACAAAAAATTGATTATATACATTATAATCCTGTGAAAGCGGGATTGTGTATATTGCCTGATGAATATAAATATTCATCCGCAAAATTTTATGAAAACGGAATAGATGAGTTTAAGATATTAACTCATTACAATGTGTAAGCAGGTTAAGACTTCGGATGTTGGTGATAACACCAACATCGGCGTTCGTGGATGGGAAGACCAACAAAGGCAAAAATAAATTTTTTAAGTGGTAGATAATAGAATGTATGAAAACATTAAAATTAATGATGTTTCTTTTTTATAAATATTATTTAAAAGGAAAACAAACCCAGGATATACCTTATATCAGTGCATTGTGTGCGGTAGTAATTATGCTTATAATTCATTTGCTGCAAATAGCGGCTATAATATTGATATTTACTAATAAGGACATTTTATTAACACATGATTCTAAATTGATTCAATATATAAAAGTAGCTATTTATTCGGCACCTGTTTTTTTGATTATAGGATTTCTAGTTAAAAGAAAAGATTTGGAGGTAGCTGTTTATAGTGATGAAGTTATTAAAAAAGGGAATAAATATTTGCTGTTATATGTGATATCGTCAATTATGATATTGATGCTACTTTTTTTGTGGAAAATTTTTTTCCCACAAATATATTAACCTTATTTTCGATAGCGTTTAATTATATAATTTGTTGTTACCATATTGTCGTGTATATATATCAACAAACCAATCATTTAAAAAATACTCTTCACCTTCGTTGGTGTTCCTCACTGCCGCCTCGCGAACGCCGATGGGAACACCAACATCGGCGTTCGTGGATGGTAGCACCAACAACGGCAAGAGAGAAATGACGATGATAAATCAACCAATAAATAATTAACTAATGAAATTATTAAAAGTATATTTGGGACTAGTAATATTTGCAGTGTCGTGCAATAATAAAGAGTTACATCCTAGTGAAATTTCTAATATGAAAATTAGTTATACCGCTGATGGAAAAATAAATCGCATAGAAATAATGACAGATACATCTTCTGTTGCTCAAGAAATCTCATTTTATAAAGATGGTAGTATTGAATCAGTTCTAAAAAATAACGATAGTTCTAATACACAGCAACGTATTTGGTTTTATCAAAATGGGGGAGTAGAAAATACAACTTATTTCAAAAATGGGAAAGCTAATGGTAATTCGTTTATCTTTTTTGGTGATGGGGCAATTAAAAATCACAGATATTGGCACGATGATAAAATAGTTGGTTATAGCACTAATTATTTTCAAGATAGTATTGGAACACTTAAAAACATATTTTTTTATAATAACGATGGCAAAATGGTATCTGGCCAAGATGCTCCAGAACATTCTAAAGGTATAAGCGTAACGAATGAAATACCACATTAGATGTGCCTTTTCACCTTAGTCGGCACTCCATACCAACTAAGGTGAGCCTTAGCCTTTGTTGGTGTTCCACCTCATCGTTCCGCAAACGCCTTTGTTGATCTTATCGCCAACAGCTAAATTTTTGAGTTAATCTTTTAATTAATAATGCCATGTGTTTAAAACGTTTATTCTTATTGTTAGGGCTTATTTGCTTTTTTAATAACGTGTTCTCCCAGCACATTGACGAAGGCTTTTATAATGATTGGGATTATGGGCCTAACGGAGTTTATGGTAATCTCGGTTTAACTAAAATTAAATATAGAGAATATTATAAGATCGAGAAAATGGATTCACACACAGTCAATGTACAACACTTCAATCCTTCCGGAGTACTTACTCATACAACTTCTGTTATATTTTCGAATGGCATCTTAAGCAAAGTGGAAGAGAAGAATCAATGGGGTGAAATTTACGATCATAAGAAATTCTTACAACAAATAGATAAGAATGAATTTATAGTTACAGACTTATTAAGAGGCGAGAATAATTATTTGCCATGTAAGTATGTAAAGTATATATATAAAGATGAACTACTTATAGAAACGAGAGGCTATTCTTTCACAGGTAGTCCAAACACATCATAATAAGCGCTTTGAACTAGCATATTGCCAGAAGAATATGTATTTATCGCTTCATGCTCACCAAAATGATTAGTAATAAGGTTACCTCTTTCATCAAAACAAGCTTTATTCGTCATGTTACCATTACTATCATATTTATAAGTCAAAATAGAAATACTATCCCCCGACGCTAAAGAACGAGTTGGTATATGTAAAGAATCGAAACGGCTCGCTTTTATATTATAGCCATTATCATTATACTCATATTCTTCTATTGCAAAACCGTTAATATTGTTGGTGACATTATTAGCCAAATTATAAAATACCATTTTTATCTTTTGGTTATAATTATTATAGAAATATTTTATACTGGACACAGAACTTTTCCATACTGTAATCGGTTCGGCATTAATTCCAAAATAAGATTCCGATATTTTATTATCGTTTATATCATATTCATCCACGAC
>Ga0207016_1034_pt1 | contig 30230 bp, 24 predicted proteins | sample Alteio_BWMinCont_54_FD_153469 | JGI IMG/M metagenome (GOLD analysis project Ga0207016, IMG submission 153469) | Enriched cells from forest soil in Barre Woods Harvard Forest LTER site, Petersham, Massachusetts, United States -... | ecosystem: Environmental > Terrestrial > Soil > Temperate forest >...
ATTATCCGGCGAAATATTTAAGATACGCAGCGACGCCGCCATCACTTTGGCAAACACCGGCGCGGCAGTTTGCCCACCAAAATGAATACCTTTAGCATCATGTGGATTGCGAATCACAACGGCGATAACCAATTGCGGATCGGTCGCCGGTGCCATTCCCACAAAATCACCCATATATTTTTTCTTGTTGTAACCATGAGCGCCGGCAATATATGCTGTGCCCGTTTTACCTGAAATCCAATATCCCGGCACTTTTGCAGAACCACCTGTTGCACCTGGATTTTTGCCATAAACAACAGACTCCAGCATTTTAACCACTTCATCTGCTACTTTTTCAGAAACAACACGTTTTCCAGGGGGTACGGCGTTTACTTTTAAAAAACTAACCGGCTCTTCAACGCCACCATTGGCCAAAATGGCATAAGCGTGCGCCAATTGCAGTGCTGTTACTGCAATACCATAACCATAGGCCAGTGTCGCAATATCACTTTTATACCACACAGAATGCTCCACCAATCGACCACTGGATTCACCTGGAAATCCACTGGTTGTTACTTCGCCAAATCCAAAACTCTGAAGAAAATGGAAAAAAGGTTGTGGTGGCAATGATAATAAAATTTTTGCAGCACCGACATTACTCGACACTTCTAAAATTTGTCGCAAATCAATAATACCGTTATCAACGAAATCATCTTTAATTTCATATCCACCAACCATCATGTAACCTGGGTTGGTGTTAATCAAAGATTTTAAATTATATTTTCCGCTCTGTAATGCCATGGCAATCGTGAATGGCTTCATAGAAGAGCCCGGTTCAAATGAATCTGTCACCGCGCGATTACGAAAATCACCATCTTTTTCAGCTTCATGATCATTGGGATTGTACGATGGCATATTTGCCATCGCTAAAATTTCACCGGTTTTTGGATTTAATACAACAATAGAACCATCCGTTGCATTTAATTTTTCAACCTGTTCTTTCAATGCGCGGTAAGCAACATATTGAATACGATGATCAATACTCAATACCAATTCATGACCCGGCGATGGTTTTTTCAATAAAGCCACATCTGAAATCACATGGCCCAAGCGATCTTTTACCACTTCTTCTTTACCAGATTTTCCTGCGAGCCAATTATTGTAGGCTAATTCCAGGCCTTCTTGACCTTGATCATCGATGTTCGTCAATCCCAACACATGCGCAGTCACTTCACCTTCTGGATAAAAACGCTGATATTCTGTTTGAAAATACAAACCGGGGATTTTTAAATGTTTTACCTCTTGCATAATATTAGGCGAATTTTGTCGACGTAAATAAACAAATCCTTTGCCTTTGATATCACGCGATTCAATCAATGGGACAGGTAAATCTAAATCATGCGATAACGCCTGCAATTGACTATTGTTTGCGTGAAAATATTTGGGATTAATCCATGCGGAATACACTGGCGTGCTTAATGCTAAAACGGTTCCCAATCGATCTATGATCATGGCGCGATGCGCTGGCAAATTAATATCACGCAAAATGCGCGCGTCACTTTGTTGCAATAAAAAATTGCGATCAACAATATTGAGCTGAGCGAGACGAATAAGCAAACTGAATAATACGAGGATTAACAGAAAATAAATAAGGGCGGGACGCCAAGAGAATTTTTTTTGCATTTCACTATTCTTTTATCATCACCACATCTTTCACATTGGGCATCACCATATTTAATTGACTGCTAGCAATATTTTGCACGCGGGCCTGTGTAGACCATGCACCTTCTTCTAACAATAATTTATTCCATTCTATTTCGTCACGTTGTTGCACTTGCTCTAAATGCTGATAACGAATAAATAAACGGCGTGATAAATCTTTTAAATAAATCACAGAAAAAGCGGATGCTAATAATAAAATAATTAATGCGCCCATCTGTAATTGGTTTTTCAATGGTATCGTATTTGCCGCATCGCGCCGTCTTAGCGCCCATCCAAATCCATGTATTGCTCGTGTCATATTTTCTCCGCCACTCTCAATCGCGCACTTCTTGCACGCGGATTCATTTTTATTTCTTCTTCTGATGGCTCAATCGATTTTCCGATTTTTTGCAATCGCGTTTTTTGCAATGCTTGTAATTGCGCTGCCGTCATTGGAATACCTGCAGGATAATGATCACTGCTCGATTCACGTTGAATAAATTGTTTTACAATACGATCTTCCAACGAATGAAAACTAATCACACACAGTCGACCACCCACTTTCAACACATTTAAAATTTGCGGCAAACAATCCGTTAACGCATTTAATTCTTGATTAATGAAAATGCGAATGGCTTGAAATGTGCGTGTGGCCGGATGTTTATTTTTTTCTTTTTTCGGATTGGCTTTTTCAACAATTTTTGCCAATTGTGTTGTGGTTTCGATGCGTTTTTCTTCTCGCGCAAAAACAATAGCACGGGCAATGCGACGCGACAGACGTTCTTCGCCGTATTGATACAATACATCTGCAATCTCAGTTGCATCTGCTTGATTAATCCACGTCATTGCATCGACACCTTGTTCTGGGTTCATCCGCATATCCAGCGGACCTTCCCGTAAAAAACTAAACCCGCGAAGCGGGTCATCCAATTGCGGAGACGAGACACCTAAGTCAAGTAAGACCCCATCAATTTTGCCAAGCAAGCCACGTTTTGAAATTTCAATTTCAAGCTGTGAAAAAGACGCCTGAATAATTTCAAAACGTGTATCGGAAATAAAAGGTTCCTTTTTTGCAACCGCGATCGCTTCTGGATCCAAATCAATTGCAATCAACCGACCGTTGGGCCCCAATTTTTCCAATAAAGCCTGACTATGTCCCCCTCGACCAAACGTGGCATCGACATAAATGCCACTTTCCTTGATTGCAAGATTTGCAATCGCCTCTTCCAACAACACCGTTACATGTTTCATAAAGACAACATGGCCAACTCCATCGGCACGCTATGACTATTCTCACCCATACTTTCGGCAAGCCAAGTGACCCGCGCATCTTCCCAAAGCGACTCACTCCAAATTTCAATTTTTTTGCCTTGTCCGACCAACATCACGGTTTTATCCAATTCCGCATAATCGCGTAATGGTTCCGGTAATAAAATGCGACCTTGCCGATCTAACTCCAACTCGGTCGCGTGCCCCATCAACAAACGTTGAATACGTCTGGCCGCTGGCTGAAAACTCGGCAGACTTTCTAGTTTTTCTTCAATGACTTGCCACGCAGGAAACGGATAAAGCAATAAACAACGGGATTCGGTATCGATAGTAACAACCAATGAGCCACTGGCTTCTTCGACCATCATGGTGCGATAGTTCGCGGGGATCGTTATCCGTCCCTTGGAATCAATTTGCCCTGATGATAAGCCTCGAAACATCCGTTTCACCCTGTTTTATACACAATTCATTAATTTATCCCACATTTCCCCACAATATACCACTTTTTTTATAGAAGTGTACAGTTTTTGTTCGAAATAGGAATTTTAAGCCAAAATTATTTGGATCTGTTATCATTTTTCTTTTTTCAAAATGGAGATTTCTCATGCCCACTTTCGACATTGTTTCTGAATTAAATGAACACGAATTAACAAATGCGATTGATCAAGCCAACCGCGAAGTTTCCACGCGTTTTGATTTCAAAGGCACCGACAGCAAATTCGTCTATGAAAAAGACACGATCAAATTATCTACCGAAAGTGATTTTCAATTACAGCAAATGCGCGATATGTTAAATACAAAGCTCACCAAACGCGGGATTGATTTACGGCACTGTGAACCCAAAGACCCCATTATTCAGCTAAAATCAGCGATTCAAGAAATTAAAATGAAAAAAGGCATTGAAACAGAAACAGCTAAAAAAATCGTGAAATTTATTAAAGAAAGTAAGTTGAAAGTGCAGGGATCCATTCAAGGCGAACAAGTGCGTGTGACGGGGAAAAAACGTGATGATTTGCAAGATGCTATTGCCTTGTTACGCAATGAAAAATTCGGTATTCCGATTCAATTTACGAATTTTAGGGATTAATTCATATTTCCTTAAGGTTCGAGTGATAATTTGATCGTATGGTAAATAAGTGTTGGAGTTTACAGATGGCAAATTTAGAAAACTACGACGCACGTTTTTTTGGACCACAAAGAAAATCAGTCGTTCCATTTCCAACGCCAAAACCAAAACCAAAACCAAATCTCGTTCTCCAGGCAGAATTGGAAAGCGCGAAAAAACTTGCTGAAAAAACAGCGCCATTGCTTAATCAAGGTTTTTTTGCGACATCACGTTCAAGTGCAAGTCTTTTTCAAACGCCAAAACCCACTCCGGAAACGACAAAACGAAATGTGCTCGATTTTCCAAAATTGGGTTAACCATTATTCCCAACTTAAAAGCACTTTACCGGCATTGCCTGAAAGCATGTCGGTAAACGCTTTTTCAAAATCTGTATAGTGATATTCCGCTGTAATTACCTGGGAAACGTCAAGACCACTTTGCAATAACGAAATCCCTTTATACCAAGTCTCAAACATACGTCGACCATAAATGCCATTGATCGTTAAACTTTTAAAAATCACTTGCGACCAATCAATGGGAAATGGTTTTGCAGGGATGCCGAGCATGGCGATTTTTCCACCGTGATTCATAGCGGCAATCATGTCGCTAAATGCTTTTTCATTGCCAGACATTTCTAAGCCGACATCGAAGCCTTCAGTCATGCCTAATTCTTGCATAACAGATTGCAAATCACGATCGCGTAAATCAACCGCCATTGCCGCACCCATTTTTTTCGCTAATGCTAAACGATAGGGATTTACATCAGTAATTACCACATGTCGCGCACCGACTTTTTTCGCTATTTTTATAGCCATTAAACCAATCGGACCTGCGCCAGTAATTAATACATCTTCACCGACCAAATCAAATTGCAATGTGGTGTGCACGGCATTGCCATAAGGATCTAGCATCGATGCGACACTGTCTGAAATATCATCGGGTAATTTAATAATATTTTCTGCAGGCATTGCTAAATATTCTGCAAATGCACCAGGAATATTGACGCCAATGCCTTGTGTATTTCGACATAAATGCTTTTCACCGGCGCGACAGTTGCGACAGTGACCACAGGTGATATGTCCTTCGCCGGATACGCGATCGCCGATGGAAAATTGCGTGACATCTTTACCACATTCAACAATGTCACCCACAAATTCGTGGCCAACGTGCATAGGAACAGGAATTGTTTTTTGCGCCCAAGCGTCCCAATTATAAATATGTAAATCGGTGCCGCAGACAGCGGTTTTTTTGATTTTGATTAAGACGTCGTTGTGGTTGCAGATAGGCATTGGGGCTTCTGATAACCAAAGACCGCGTTCGGGTTTTAGTTTGGATAATGTTTTCATATTAAATCTCGTGTGTTTTGACGCAAGGGCATGTAAGCGCGCTTGCTTACGCAAGTGCTTCTAAACTATATCACTAGCACGTACTTGCTGATGGTTTGTGCCAGTGATGTAGGTTAGAAGCGCTCGCGTGAGCGAGTGCGAAAGTATTCAGGCAATAATACCCATCTCTTTTCCAATTTTCTCAAACGCACTTATCGCTTTATCGAGATGTTCTTTCGTATGCGCCGCAGACATTTGCACGCGAATTCTTGCTTTTCCCATTGGCACAACGGGATACGAAAAACCAATCACATAAATACTTTCTTGCAATAATTTATCGGCCATTTCAGCAGCGATTTTGGCATCGCCCAACATGACAGGAATAATCGCATGTTCGCCTGGCACCAATGTAAAACCCAGCGCTGACATTTTTTCGCGAAAATAAGTGCTATTTTCTTTCACGCGGTGACGCAATTTTTTCCCTGATTCGTGTTGCAGCATTTCCAATACAGTTAATGACGTTGCAGCAATCGTGGGTGCCAATGTGTTTGAAAATAAATAGGGGCGTGAACGATTACGCAACCAATCAGCAATGGCTCCGCGTGCAGCAGTATAACCACCAGATGCACCACCCAATGCTTTTCCGAGTGTGCCCGTAATAATATCGATGCGATCTAAAACACCACAAAATTCAGGTGTTCCGCGTCCATTCTCGCCAATAAATCCCACCGCATGTGAATCATCCACCATCACCAATGCGTTATATTTATCCGCTAAATCGCAGATGGATTTTAAATCTGCGATAATACCATCCATTGAAAAAACACCATCCGTTGCAATTAATTTATGACGCGCGCCGGCGCTAGAAGCTTCAATTAATTTTTCTTCCAAATCTTTCATATCATTATTTTTATAGCGAAAACGTTTTGCTTTACACAAACGAATCCCATCAATAATGCTCGCGTGGTTTAATTCATCGGAAATAATCGCATCTTCTTCAGATAACAATGTTTCAAATAATCCACCGTTCGCATCAAAACACGATGAATATAAAATCGTGTCATCCATACCTAAAAATTCACTGATCGATTTTTCGAGTTGTTTATGAATTGTTTGAGTGCCACAAATAAATCGCACAGATGCCATACCAAAACCATAGTCTTTTAAGGCATTTTGTGCTGTTTCGATTAATGTCGGGTGATCCGCTAATCCCAGATAATTATTGGCACAAAAATTTAAAACGTTTTTATGCGGAGACACAGTAATTTCTGCGTTTTGTGGAGAAGAAATAGTGCGTTCTTTTTTGTACAGGCCATTTTCTTTTAATTCGGAAATTTGTGTTTCGAGTTGAGTGTAAAGTGGATGCATAAAAATTCCTGTCAAGGTTAGCGCGAAATTTGAGTCAGCCGATAAGCCGGGTTCTGTCGTAAACAATCATCTGTCTAGGATTAATGTCGCCATTAACCTCGAGCAACCTACCCGAATCCAACGCGAACCACGTTAACGGATTCCTATTTGGTCTTGCTTCAAGCGGGGTTTACCGTGCCGTTATTGTTACCAATAACGCGGTGCGCTCTTACCGCACCTTTTCACCCTTACCATTTTGCAATGGCGGTTTATTTTCTGTGGCACTTTCCAGCGGTTCACACCGTCCAGATGTTATCTGGCGCTTTGTTCTGTGAAGCCCGGACTTTCCTCTATGCCGCAAGCGGTATAGCGATTGTTTAGCTGACTCGGGGACATTATAGGCAAATGCGCATAACTTGCAATTTATTGCTATAATCAAATAGACTAAGCTTAGCTAACCAACAAAAAAATGGGCTTTAAAAACACGGTATTGAGGTTTTTATGATTACGGTTAATATCCATCAAGCAAAAACAAATTTATCCAAACTGTTGCAAGCAGTGGAAGCAGGTGAAGAAGTGATTATTGCACGCGCGGGTGAACCGATTGCGGTTATCAAACCAATTAAACCCAAAAAGCCCAAACGCATACCAGGATCAATGAAAGGTGAGATATGGATTTCAGATGATTTTGATGCACCAATGGATATTGAGGATGAGTTTTATGCGACATATGAAAACTGGGATCGTTTCTTTGAAGACACGCCTGAAGATAAAGATACTAAAAAGGAAAAAGATAAATGAAAATTTTGCTTGATACACACATCTATCTCTGGTGGTTAGAAAACGATATAAAGCTTAAAAAACGCGCCGATGGAATGATCAAAGATGCGGAAGTTGTTTACGTTAGCATGGTATCAACATGGGAAACTGCTATCAAAACAAAACTGGGTAAATTCAAAGTCAACGTTCCAAAAATAATGGATGAAATTACGGCGAATGGATTTAGAGAATTATCACTTAAAAATGAACATATATTACAATTGGCGCATCTCCCATTACACCATCGTGATCCCTTCGATCGCATACTCATTGCTCAAGCCATCAGCGAACCACTCCAATTTTTAACAGCCGATCGATCACTCGCACGTTATTCTGAATTAGTCACTGTTGTTTAGTATGTCAAAAAAAGCCTGGCAATAATTTGATTTTAAGGACAGGGCTTAAGTTTTCCGAAGCCATCTACGCGCAGTGTCAACCGCGTTCGTTGCCACAACACTCATCGCGCCAGCAGCGGCGCTCAAAGATGACATGTAATTAACCCCTGTTTCATGATTCCGTCCTGCTCTGGTAAAAAAAGGGTATTGGCCAAACCATGACGACGCCGCTCTTGGTGCACAGTTTGGCACAACCGGCATTCTAAGTACCTCGTCCTCAGTGACATCACTCCACCCTTCCAGTTCATGAGTCATTTCTGGCTTGTTAGGAACAAGGACTTTTTCTTCATCTGGAAAAAATAAAAAATACGCATGGCAATTTTTTATTGATACTGTCGCAATTTGCAAAAGAATTACATAAACTCGCGCAAGCATGGCGTCCGTATTGATGTAAGGTCGCAATATTCCGCCAATGTGCATCATGTCATGATAGAGATGATACAACCCAAGCCAATCAATACTCATGCTCACGCTGAAAGCATAAAGCCCTTTTAACTTATCTTGAAGTACGTTCGTCTTTTCAGGATGCCTCGAAAAAAAACGTTTTATATGAGAACAAAAATCAGTTAATAATTCATTATCCGAATCAAAAGAAAATAATCCAGATCGTATTAACTCATGCTTTATCACTTGCTGAAGAAATAATAAATAATTTTCAAAAGTTTCTTCCTTGAAACGATTCAGCGAATAATCTGCAAAATGAATGACGCGAGAAATATTGTCAAAATGTGCTTGAAAACAATCCGCAATATCATCTGATTCCCATTTTTTAAACGCATGAATAAATTCTGGCGAGCGCAACAATGCTTCTTTCAACTGTTTTTTACGTTCAAATATTTTCTGAACCAACAGTACTTTTTCAGCATCATCGCTTTGCGGAAACATAAGAAAATAACAAAAAGAATTCAAAATAACGATGGCCAAAAAACTAAAATAGGCATCTCGTTGAAATTGATGCTCTGCAGTCAGAGTACGCAATGTTGTCGCCAAAGGTCCATTAGACAGAAAATCAGGGGAAATAAAATCAGAAGGTATTTGTAAATCGATGCGCTCAGGATACAAACCAATCACACATTCATTATTTATTGTAAACTTGTAAAAAGAATTATCTGAAGGTGTCTGGCCTAAAAAATAAAGCATCGCTAATAAATTGCCGCCACCCGCTGATCGGCAAATTTCATTTTCCACTGTTTCAAGAGGCAGTGGTTCGCGCTGCTCTGGACGGTCAAACCTGTAAGATGAAAACAATAAAAAAAATAATTTATAACAATCTGCGATAGTACCATCAGAAAGGGCGCGCATGATAACACTCCTCTATTTCAGTACATCTGCATTTATTATCTTTGAATTATGAAGAAGGCGAAACCAATTTTTTCGGCAAGTAAAATCCAATACCCGCTGCTACGAGCATCAATATCGGCACAATACTCACAGACCATTGGTAATATTCGTGCATGCCATCTAAATGCGTGATCATAAATCCAATCAGTGGTTGTAATATAGGCGCAAATAAAACACATAACATATTGGTAAAACCAATCGATGTTGCGCGATTTTCTGGTTGAGCAATTTCATTCGCAATGGCATAAGTTAATACATAACTGCTGGCAAAAAAGCCGATAAAAAATAAGAGCAGAGCAATTACCCATAATGATAATTGCCCTGAAAAAATAACAACAAATAATAATGTCGATGCGGCAAGGGCATTGATCACAATGAGTTGTCTACGCCAAGTTGTTTTACCATCTAAAAATCCGATGACTGGACCACCGATGGCCATGCCCACATACACACAAGACACTATTAAAGTTGCCTGAATCAAATCGATATGATGCGTGTTTTCGAAAAAAGGAATAGCCCATAATGCAACAAACACCGTCACCAAACCAAACATAAACCCGCAGTAAATGCCATTTGCCCACGCAAGCGGTCTGGATATTACATTTTTTAAACTACTCCACAATGAAATAGACATCGTTTTTGTTTTAAAATTTCCTAGATTGTGTTGCGTATTATTACGAACAATGAAAAACAAAAAAAGCGATAAAAGTGCGGCAAATAAAGAAGCAATTTTAATTGAATCACGCCATCCGAATTGCTGAACAAAATGCGCAACCCACAAATTTCCTGCAATAGCACCGAACATTCCTGCGGTTTCAACAATGGCTGTCATTAATGCGAAACGACGCGCGGGAAACCATACCGCAATTAAATTTAAACAACCGACAAAAGCAAACGCTGCGCCAATTCCCATTAAAACACGGCCGAAAAGTGCAATGATCATGATCTTTGCCAATGCAAATATCATGGCGCCCACACACACCACTAAAGCGCCTATGCTTAAAATACCGCGTGCGCCGTACCGATCAATCAATAAACCGGCAGGTGCCTGCAGCAATACGTAAATATAATAATAACTGCTGGCGAGTACGCCGCCCCCAAAAGCAGTTAACGCGAAGCTTTTCATCAGCCCGCCAATAATTTCACCCGATGACAATTGTAAAAAAAATTGGAGTAAAACGAATGCGGTTGTGACAGACCAAATAGACCAAGCCAATCGTGTATGGCGTGTACGAGAAGGACTCGATGCGATATCTGCAACAGTTATATTTTCCATAGGATACTCCTCCTTGAATATTAGTAACGCGCCAAATGCACAATCAAAAGAGAAACGGCTGCCGGCGTCACACCTGAAATCCGCGTTGCTTGACCGATCGTTTTGGGTCTGATTTTTTCGAGTTTTTGGCATACTTCAGTTGATAAACCTGATACTTTTTGATAATCAAAATGCGAAGGGATTTGCGCTTCTTCAAAATATTTTTGCTTTTCAATTTCTTTTTCTTGACGTGCGATATAACCAAAATATTTCGCTTGGATTTCAACTTGCTCTGCAACAAGCGCATCAACATCACTTGCTGCCAAATCCAATTGCATTAAATCGCTATAATTCACTTCAGGGCGTCGCAATAAATCCATCAGGCTGTATTCATGCTCGATGGGTGTGTTGAATCTTTCTTCGAATTGTTTTGCAGTGGCAGATTCTTTTTGCACCCAAGATGATTTCAATCGCGTCTGTTCTTGTGAAATCGCATCCCGCTTTTCACAGAATTTTCTATAACGAAATTCATCGACGCATCCCAATTCAAATCCTTTTTGCGTTAATCGTAAATCGGCATTATCTTCGCGTAATAACAAACGATACTCAGCGCGGGATGTAAACATGCGATACGGCTCTTGCGTACCTTGCGTAATCAAATCATCAATTAACACGCCGATATATGCTTCATCTCGACGCGGGCACCACGATTCCTTTTCTTGTGCGAATAAGGCGGCATTAATACCGGCGATAATACCTTGCGCACCGGCTTCTTCATAACCGGTCGTACCATTGATTTGACCCGCAAAAAATAGGCCTTTAATAAATTTTGTCTCTAAAGAATTTTTTAAATCTCTGGGATCCATATAATCATATTCAATCGCATAACCAGGACGTGTGATATGACAATGCTCTAATCCTGAAATACTGCGCACGAATTTTAATTGCGTTTCGTAACTTAAACTCGTTGAAATACCATTGGGATACACTTCAATCGCCGTCAATCCTTCTGGCTCTAAAAATATTTGATGTGAATGTCGCTCTGCAAAACGCACGACTTTATCTTCAATCGACGGACAATAACGCGGACCCACACCGTCAATTTTCCCTGTATACATAGGCGATTCATCGAGTCCTGCACGAATCAACGCATGTGTTTTTTCATTGGTGTGCGTGATATGACAAGAAATTTGCTGCGGATGTTGATCACGCGAACCCAAGTAAGACATCACTGGTAATGGTTGATCGCTGGGTTGTTCAATCATTTTTGAATAATCAATCGTGCGACGATCAATGCGCGGCGGTGTGCCTGTTTTTAGTCGTCCCACATTAAATGGCAATGCGCGTAATCGCTGCGATAATGCATTCGCAGGCGGATCACCGGCACGCCCGCCTTGATGATGTTGCAAGCCAATATGAATCACACCACCTAAAAATGTGCCTGTCGTTAACACCACAGATTTTGCGTAAAAACACAAACCCATTTGCGTTTTTACACCTTGAATTTTTTCATTCTCAACAATTAAATCATCGACTGCTTGTTGAAAAATATATAAATTAGACTGATTTTCTAGGGTTTTTCGAATAAACGCTTTATATAAAATACGATCCGCTTGTGCGCGTGTTGCACGCACCGCGGGACCTTTACTCGCATTTAATACGCGAAATTGTATGCCGGCGAAATCAGCAGCGGTTGCCATAACGCCACCGAGCGCATCAATTTCTTTGACCAGATGACTTTTACCGATGCCGCCAATGGCGGGATTACAAGACATTTGACCGAGCGTTTCGACATTGTGTGACAGCAACAACGTGCGTTGACCCATGCGCGCGCTGGCGAGCGCAGCCTCAGTGCCCGCGTGCCCGCCGCCAACGACGATGACGTCAAATGTGTTGTTGAGATTGGTTTTCATGGGCGCAAGTATGAGTCAAAATTGCGCAAGAGGCAAATGGAACTGTCATCGCATTATTTTGTTGATTTTACTTATTTTTTTGCTGCAGCCACAAACATCCATAAAGCCAAAACAGCAGAAACAACCAAAGCAACCGTACTTACTGACATTGGCACGACCCACCCTGCGATCATTATTTGCCAATTGTAAACCACGCGTAAAAGATGCATTAAGAAAACGATACTAAAAATAATACCGCCGATAATTAATGGTAAACGCAAAGATAACTGTTTCATTTATTCCTCCATGGGTGTTACGTTTATTTCCTAAACAGAGTACAGACTGTCATTATACAACGAGAATCACTCTATTGAACATGATCCTCATCTGACATGCGCCGCAATTGATCCAACTTTTCCTTAATTTGAATTTCTAATCCCCGCGATACAGGCGCATAATAAATTTTATTTTTTATTTTATCAGGAAAGTAGGTTTCACCTTTTGCGAATGCATCCGGCTCATCATGCGCGTAACGATAATTTTTTCCGTAGTCTAATTCTTTCATTAACTTTGTCGGTGCATTACGTAAATGTAATGGCACCGATAAACTACCAAAGTTTTCCACATCTGCTTTGGCTGCATTAAATGCAGTATAAACTGCATTGCTTTTTGCACTACACGCCAAAAATACCAATGCTTGCGCCAATGCCAATTCACCTTCAGGAGAGCCCAATCGATCGTAAGTTTGCCAAGCATCGAGTGTTAATGATAATGCGCGTGGATCTGCATTGCCGATATCTTCTGATGCCATGCGCATCATACGACGCGCAATATAATCAATATCACAGCCGCCATCAATCATACGAGAAAACCAATATAATGCAGCATCAGGATTGGATCCGCGAACTGATTTATGCAGCGCTGAAATCTGATCATAAAAATCGTCACCGCCTTTATCAAAACGTCGCAGACTGTGCGTTAATACAGATTGCAATAACGTATCTGTAACAATAAATTCTCCCGCTTCATTTTTTTCAACAAAATCAGCAATAATTTCGAGTATATTTAAACAAGCGCGTGCATCGCCATCGACAACTTTTGCCAATTGTTTTTTCAGATGATCCGGAAAAATAATAGCTTGTTTTCCCAGTCCATTGTCAGTATCTGTCAATGCGCGATCAATTATTTTTAATATATCCGCTTCAGTTAAAGGTGTTAATACATACACACGCGCGCGTGATAATAAGGCATTATTTAAATGGAACGAGGGATTTTCCGTGGTTGCGCCGATAAATGTAATTGTGCCTTGTTCTATGTGCGGCAAAAAAGCATCTTGTTGCGCCTTGTTAAATCGATGCACTTCATCCACAAATAAAACAGTGGCTTGTTTTTCTGACAGCGCTTGCTCTGCACGTGCAACCACTTCGCGAATTTCTTTCACACCTGAGAGCACTGCTGATAATCGCTCAATACGTGCATGGGCTGCAGATGCCATTAATTCTGCGAGCGCTGTTTTTCCAACCCCAGGTGGTCCCCATAAAATCATCGAATGTAATTTATGCTGCAGTATCGCTTGGGATAATGATTTTCCAGGAGACAACAAATGCGATTGACCAAAAAAATTGTCAATTGACGTTGGTCGCATGCGTCTTGCCAAAGGATGATGTGTATTCATGGTGATTTTTTTAATTGATTGGTAATATGCCCTGCATCTTGACGGTCTGTGCTTTGAAAAAAGTAATATCCGTATTATAACCTATACTTACACCTGAGTAATGAAAATAAAAGTTCTTTAATCAGGAAACAGTGTTATTTATGACTCGATTACAACAAGTTACGAATGAAGTGGAAAGAGTATTGTCTGCAATCGCTGGCCGTCATAATTCAGGGCACAGTGACATCCCTGCTTTTTTAGCTGAAACGGACAAGATTACAGATATAACAGTACAAGCAGAAGTGATACAAAAAATAGTTTTGAGCTACTTTGAAAGCGTTATGCGAAAACCAAAATCTGATTTAATAGCTATAACTGATTTAATAGCTATAACTGATTTAATAGCTATAACAACGAAACTGCGCGAACTCGCATTTAAAATGAGTAATGAGAAACAAAAAAAATCCACCCTGATGGGTGTCGGTTTTTGTATCGCTAAAACGATGTCAGTACATCCTGGAATTATTTTGCAGTGTCGCACTTCAGAATTTATGCAGATTGTTTGGCCAATGGATTTCGCGGAAGTAATAGATGCCGCCAAAAAAATAAGCGATCCAGTTCAATCAAATAATACGCTTAATAAAATTTACGCTGAAATTATTAAAGCTGCCCTTGAACATCCACCCATGTATTTGGGTATCAGCAATGCTACTTTTAAAGTGGTAATACCAAACAAAGAACGATTTTTATCGATGATAACAGCGGTAAATGAACGCAATAATTTAGATGATATGCGCAGGCTGCGCCATCAAAAGTATTTGATTGCTAAAATTATGTTAGCAAATCCTGACGTAATGAAAAGTTGCACTGATGATGAATTAAAGCAACTTATATCAACAGGAAAAGAATTAATAGCAATAAAAGATCGACTAGAAATCGAAATTGGAGAATTATGCAGGGAAGGTAAACAAGAGGAAGCACGTGCGTCATCAGAAAATAAAGATGCTTTGGTTACAAGATCTTTGTGTAGTAACCCAGCAATATTTAATGACGCGATGTTATTAGCTCTCGAGGAGTATTCGCGTCAACGACGGGATTTTTTGGGGATCACGCGATCAGACGAGCATGAATTCGCGCCGATCTTCTTAGAACTCCGAGAAATACTGCATAAAAGGGATGCATATCCAAGACCAACAGCTACAGAACTTGAAATAGCTGCAGAATTAAAAGACGTATTAATAAAAAAATCATCGGTGGTAATGTGGAAGGTGGATAAAGCGGCAGAGAAATATGGAGTGCCGAAAATGGTGGAAATAGAAAAAACAGAAGTGGAAACAACAGCGACAAAAAAAGGTGTTATACCACCTGGAACATATCAAATTGCACGTTCAACCATGCTATTTAACATACTAGAACAATACGGCATTATTGCTGCTTGTCGTCGCTTGCCTGCTGAGCAAGAACAACTGTCTCTTCACATCAACAGACAGCCGTGACGAGTGATCAAGCAAGACCGGTATGAAAAAAGTAACGCCTTATGAGTTAATGCTATATCAAACTTTCCATGCCATAAACCAAATGATTTAACGCCATCACTTTGCGGCAACATAAAAATAATCCAGGCATCATTGCGTTGCGATCCGTCGCTGTGTGTTGTAATGCAAATGTTTCGCCATTGCCACCAAAAATAACATTTTGATTGGCAAAAACACCTGTCATTCTCACTGAATGAATCGGCACATCATGATAATTGTCGCCGCGCGACAATTTATTTTGTAATTGCGAATCAATGTTTGCGCTCGTATTTTTTTCTTTTTTAGTTTTTGCGATAAGTTCTGCGGTTTTTTTTGCGGTGCCGGAAGGTGCGTCGATTTTTTTTGGATGGTGATATTCAATAATTTCTACGTCGGGAAAATAACGCGCGGCATCTTGCGCGTATTTCATCATTAAAACAGCGCCGATGGAAAAATTCGGTGCGATGATGGCGCCGATTTTTTTTGATTCGCATTGCTGTGATAAGAGTTGTATTTGTTCTGGCGATAATCCTGTTGTGCCGATAATGGGTCTGCAGCCAGCTGCGATTATTTTTTGTGTGTTGGCAAAAACGCATTCTGGCAGGGTCCAATCAATCACGATATCGGCTTTGTGTTTTTTGATGGCATTGGCCAAATCATCATCGCGGCCGAGTGTTGCTACTAATTGCAGATCTTTTTCATGGGCAATTGCTGCGATAGTGGTACGACCCATTTTGCCGTGGGCGCCGTTGATGATGATTTTGAGGGTCATGATGGGGTTTTACCTTCGCTGTTGCTTGGTTTTTGGATTGATAGCTCAATGCTTTGGCGTTAAGGATTGGCGCTTTGCATGGGCTTTCGCATTCGCTAACGCTCGGCCTCTAAGATTGGTAGCTCAATGCGTTGGCTACAAATTCTTTGCAGCAAAATCCCAATTTACCAATTTCCAAAAGTTAGCAATATAGGCGGGGCGATCATTGCGTGTGTCAATGTAATACGCATGCTCCCACACATCACAAGTTAATAATGGTTTTTTGCCGTCTAATATCGGATTTCCTGCATTGCTGGTTTGAACAATTTCTAATTTGCCTTCATTATTTTTAACAAGCCACGCCCAGCCAGATCCAAATTGCGTTGCTGCCGCTTTTGAAAATAATTCTTTAAATTCTGCAAATGATTTAAAATCTTGTTTGATTTTTTCTGCCAATTCACCAGTGGGTTCGCCGCCGCCGTTTGGAGATAAACTATGCCAGTAAAATGTGTGATTCCAAATTTGCGCGGCATTATTAAAAATACCACCGGTTGATTTTTTCATCACATTTTCGAGTGACATGTTTTCAAATTCAGTACCAGGCACTAAATTATTTAAATTGTTCACATACGCGCGATGATGTTTGCCGTAATGATATTCGAGTGTTTCTTTGGAAATGTGCGGTGCTAATGCATCCAGCGCATACGGTAATGCAGGTAATTCAAAGGCCATTTTTGATCTCCCAAAAGTTACTTAAGTTGGCTGTCACAATACCACAAAATTAATATTTTATTAAGGTTGAAGGTGTATGCTGATTTCATTATGATGAGTCACATTATTTTCTATTACACGAGGTGTTTTTATGTCATTAGTTACACGCCAAGCCCCTGATTTTACAGTAGCTGCCGTCCTAGGTGATGGTAAAATTGTAGACCGTTATAACTTCAGAGAAGCAACGAAAGGCAAATACGCCCTTGTTTTCTTCTACCCATTAGATTTTACCTTTGTTTGCCCATCAGAATTAATCGCATTAGATCACGCTATGGCGGAATTTAAAGCACGTAACGTAGAAGTCATTTCAGTATCGATCGATTCACAATTTACACATAATGCATGGCGTAACACATCCGTTGATAAAGGCGGTATTGGTGCTGTGAAATACACGATGGCTGCTGACGTTGCACACACGATTGCACGTTCTTATGGCGTTGAGCATCCAGAAGCGGGCGTTGCGTTACGCGGTGCATTTATCGTTGATGATAAAGGCATTGTTCGCTCTGAAATTATCAATGATTTGCCATTAGGTCGCAGTATGCCGGAAATTTTACGTTTGATTGATGCATTGCAATTCACTGAAAAACACGGTGAAGTGTGTCCAGCAAATTGGAAAAAAGGTGATAAAGGCATGACGGCGTCACCGGTGGGTGTGGCGGCGTATTTGGCGGAAAATGCGGATCGGTTGTAAAAACGACACCCTGCCGGGTGTGCGTTTTGCAGAAAGCCCAACACCCAGCACTACGCACGCGTCCCAGCAGAACGCGGATTATCACATCACCAAACTAAAACTAAACGTCGCCCCACCATCCGGATGATTTTCCGCCCAAATCTCACCACCATGTGCTTCAATAATTTTCTGACAAATCGCAAGACCCAAACCCAAGCCTCGCTCCGTTGCAATTTCCCTGCCACGATAAAATTTTTCAAACAATTTATCTTTTTCATCCGCCACAATACCAGGACCTTCATCCTTAACACTCACGACAACGGCATGTCCTTTTTGAAATGCTGAAATAGTGATCGTTGTTTTCTTTGCTGAAAATTTAATGGCGTTTTCCAGTAAATTTTTAAAAACGTCGGTAAGCATTATTGCATCTACTGGCACAGGAGGAATCTCTACCGGTATTACAATATTGAGATTATATTCTTCTAATTGTCTGCTCATTGCATCGACTGCAAGATTAATTAATTTTCTTAAAGACGTATATTCTTTTTCCAATACCACAGATTTTTCCAAATACGTAATTTGCAATAAATTACTAATTAAACGATTTAATGTTTCCAGCTCAAAATAACTTTTTTGACAGTCATGTTGAATATCATTCACCGTCATTTTTTTTGCACCTTCAACGATGCTGCTCAAAAAACCCATTGCCGCAATTAATGGCGCACGTAGATCATGAGAAATATCTTGCAATAGTTGATTGCGAACGTGATCAATCGCTTCTTGCAATTCTGATTTTCTGTCACGTTCTTCAATTCTGTCCGCTTCCAATGCCATTGCGATTTGATGCGCACAAGATTCTAAAAGACGAATTTGTTCTGGACTAAAAAGTTCTGTTAGCGTGGGTTTTATTCTTAAAACACCGATTGAACCTTTTGATGCAAGCAGTGGCAAATAAAGCGCTTCAGAAAAAGACAGTGTATCAGTGCCTAGACCTGCATTTTGCCCCATTTCATATACCCACTGCGCAACACTCAGTTCTTTGGCGCTTAAATTTTTCTCAGCAGGATAATATGCGGATACCATGAGATGCATTTTGTTTCGACGTAATGTTAATACTTCGCAATGAAACATTTCGCTGATATATTTCACGCTGATTTCTAGTATTTTATCAACACCTCGTGTACTGGCTAATTGACGACTCAAATTGTGCAGCATATGCGTTTGATGTTCTGTTAAATACGATGACGTCGCTTGTCGGCGCGTTAAAATAGTTAAACTACTGATGATCTGTCCGACAATAAGCATCACGATCAATGTAAAAATATATTGAAAATCATTCGGTCGAAATCGATACGGAACAATAAAAACCAAATCATAAGTCAACACACTTAAAACAGATGCAAAAATAGAAGGTCCTATTCTTCCAAACAAAGCAACACATGTAATGCCAAGCAAATACATCATAATTAAATTACTGCTGGCAAAAAAAGGAAAAAGAAGCAAATCAATTAACGTTGCCATCAACACAACACCAAATGCAACACCGTAAATTTTCCAGGGGATTGGATCCGTTGTTGGCGTTGCAGTCACGGGTGAAGGCGAAAAAGCGCTGGTCACAACATATATATCAATTTCACCACTTTGACGCACGAGTTCATCAGCTAAACTTTTAATAAAAAAATTCTTCCAGCGCGGCCGAATTCTTTTTCCAATGACAATTTGAGTCACATTTTGTTCGCGTGCAAAATGAATAATTTCTTTAACAACATCAATTCCTGTTAAAACACGCGTTTGTGCACCCAGTTGCTCTGCGATATGCAAATGCTGAATGGATTGTTTGCGTTCCTGCGTGGTTAATTTTAATTTAGGTGCGTCTACATATAACGCAATCCAATCGGTTCTTAATAAAGTGGCGATTCGTTTTGCGGTTCGAATTAATTTTAATGATTCTTCTGTAGGTCCAATACACACCAATATTTTTTCTTGTGAAGGCCAAACACCTTTTGTATTTTCAGTTTCACGATAGCGCATCACTTGCGCACCCACCCGTTCTGCTGTGATACGCAATGCCAATTCACGCAGCGCAGTTAATTTATCTTTACGAAAAAAATTCTCGACAGCCAGTTCTGCTTGATCGGGAAAATAGACTTTTCCTTCATTTAATCGTTTTAATAAATCTTCTGCGGTTAGATCCACCAATTCAATAGTATCGGCTAATTCAATAATGGAATCCGAAACAGTTTCGCGCACTTTGGTGCCGATAATTTGCGCCACATCGTCGTTGATACTTTCTATATGTTGCACATTTAACGTGGTGTAAACATCGATACCGCAATCCAGAATTTCTTTAATATCTTGCCAGCGCTTGTTATGTCGCAATCCAGGCACATTCGTGTGCGCCATTTCATCAATTAAAATCAGTGCGGGTTTACGCGCAATAGCGGCGTTTAAATCAAATTCTAACAATGACTTATCACGATAAAGAACGGTTTGACGTGGGATAATATCCAGATTTTTTAAAAGCGCTTCGATTTCTGCGCGACCATGAGATTCTACGATACCGACAACAACATCAACACCTTGTTGACGCTTAATAATCGCGTCTTGCAGCATAGTATGGGTTTTTCCAACGCCTGGTGCTGCACCAAAATATATTTTTAACTTACCCGATTTTTCTCGACGCTCTTCTTCGGTAATTTGTTTTAAAAATTTTTCAGGGTTTCGGCTTTCCGTTGCCATCGGTTTTCTCCAAACGATTCAGTGCTAGATTAAGCGCCAAAACATCGACTCTGGGTTCACCAAGAACATTAAAAGTTCTTTTTTGAATAAATGAGAGAACAAGCTGACGAACGGTATTTTCTGGTATCCCGCTCGCCTTTGCAACGCGGGGTATTTGATATATCGCAGCAGATGGACTGATATCAGGATCTAATCCGCTGCCAGAGGCAGTTAATAAATCAACAGGGATATATGCTTGATCAGAATATTTTTTATATTTATCGACACGGTGTTCAATCAGCGTCACGTACGCTGGATTTGAAAGCGCTAAATTAGAACCCGATGAATTATCCGCATTGTAGGGGTAAGGTGATGTTGCAGAAGGTCGCCCCCAAAAAAATTGAGGATCAGTAAATGATTGGCCAATTAAAAATGAACCCACGGGCTTATTGTCTTGTTTAATAATGCTGCCGTTGGCTTTCCATGAAAAAAATGTTTGGGAAAATAAAGTTATCACGGCAGGATAAATGATGCCGGTTATTATTGTTAAGACGATAAATAATATGAATGCGGTTTTGAATTGTTTGAAAAGTTCGGTCATTGATTGTGATTCCGTTATCAGTTATCAGTATAAACTATCAGCAAGTACGTGCTAGTGATATAGTTTAGAGCACTTGCGTTAGCAAGCGCGATGTAAGTATTACTGCTGTTTTTCTTACTTTCGCACTCACTCACGTGAGCGCTTCTAAGCTCTATCACTGGCACAAACCATCAGCAAGTACGTGCTAGTGATATAGTTTAGATGCACTTGCGTTAGCAAGCGCGATGTAAGTATTACTGCTGTTTTTCTTACTTTCGCACTCACGTGAGCGCCTCTAAACTATATCACTAGGTTAATTTAGCCCAAAAAACACCAATATCATATCGATTAATTTTATACCGATAAATGGCACGATTAATCCACCCAGCCCATAAATAAAAACATTTCTTCGCAATGTGCGTTCAGCAGACACACGACGATAGGCAACGCCTTTGAGCGCCAATGGTATTAAGAAAATAATAATAACCGCATTAAAAATAACGGCTGATAAAATAGCGCTATCGGGTGTTGATAAATGCATAATATTTAATTTATTTAATGCGGGGTACGTAGACGCAAAAGCAGCAGGTAAAATAGCAAAGTATTTTGCAATATCGTTGGCAATACTGAATGTGGTCAATGAGCCACGCGTCATTAATAATTGTTTTCCAATCTCAACCACTTCAATTAATTTCGTGGGATTAGAATCCAAATCCACTAAATTTCCCGCTTCTTTTGCGGCTTGTGTTCCTGTATTCATTGCCACAGCAACATCCGCTTGCGCTAACGCAGGCGCATCGTTTGTGCCATCGCCCGTCATCGCCACCAAATAACCTTCGCCTTGTAATTTGCGAATTAATCTTAATTTATCTTCGGGTCGTGCATTTGCTAAAAAATCATCGACGCCCGCTTCAGCGGCAATGGCTGCGGCAGTCAATGGATTATCACCCGTGACCATGATGGTACGAATACCCATTTCGCGGAGTTGAGAAAAACGTTCTTTGATACCACCTTTGACAACGTCTTTTAAATTAATAACGCCTAACACTTGATCATTTTCAGCAACCACTAATGCAGTGCTGCCTTGGTTTGAAATAGTGTCAACGCATTTTTTAACGGAATCAGAAAAATGTCCGCCTAATTCTTTGACATATTGCTCAATGGATTCTGCGGCGCCTTTTAGAATTTTTTTATCTTTTATGTTAACGCCGCTCATTCTGGTTTGTGCGGTGAATGGAATAAATGTTGCGCCCAATTCTGAAATTTCACGCCCACGCAAACCGTATTTTTCTTTGGCTAAAATAACGATACTACGACCTTCAGGCGTTTCATCCGCAAGCGACGCCAATTGTGCTGCATCCGCCAATCGTTCCGCGGAAACATTTTCTGCAGGAATAAATTCTGTGGCTTGTCTATTACCGAGCGTAATCGTGCCTGTTTTATCGAGTAAAAGCACATCGATGTCGCCCGCTGCTTCCACAGCACGACCCGACAATGCAATCACATTGGCTTGAATCATGCGATCCATGCCGGCGATGCCAATGGCAGACAATAATGCGCCAATCGTTGTTGGCGCAAGACAAACAAATAATGCGACTAGCACAGTAATAGTAACAATATGTCCCGCATTTGCTGCGTGCACGCTGTAAATAGAAAAAGGCAATAGTGTTGCACACACCACCAAAAATACTAAAGTTAATGCGGCTAGTAAAATAGTTAACGCTAATTCATTCGGTGTTTTTTGACGTTTAGCACCTTCCACTAACGAAATCATATGATCGATAAATGTTTCGCCAGGATTTGCAGTAATACGCACGATCAACCAATCTGAAATCACTTGTGTGCCGCCAGTCACTGCGCTGCGATCACCGCCGCTTTCACGAATTACCGGCGCACTTTCTCCTGTGATTGCGCTTTCATTCACACTCGCGATACCTTCAATCACTTCACCATCACTGGGAATAAAATCACCCGCTTCCACCAAAACAATATTGTTTTTGCGTAAGTTAACTGATTTTATCATGGTCACTTTGGCATCCCGACTCGGCTTTGCCAATAATTTTGCCTCGATATCACGACGCGAATTACGCAAACTGCTTGCTTGTGCTTTGCCACGACCTTCTGCCATCGCTTCTGCAAAATTTGCAAACAGTAGTGTAAACCACAACCATAATGCAATAGCGCCAATAAAACCTTCTGATGCTTCACCGTGCCCAAACAATGCTTGAAAATAAAGAAATGTCGTTAATAGGGAACCTATATAAACTGCAAACATCACAGGATTACGCACTTGATGCCTAGGATTTAATTTCACAAAAGAATCACGAATGGCGACCGCTAAAATTCCTTTTTGTTTAGTGAACATAATTACCCCACATTAAGAGATGTTCCGCGATTGGCCCTAAAGCTAATGCTGGCAAAAAAGATAAGGCGCCTAAAATAACAGCAACGCCGATCAGCATCACGATAAAAAGTGGCGTGTGTGTTGCCAATGTGCCGCTACCGACGGGAACAGTTCTTTTTTGCACTAAAGAACCAGCGATCGCCAACGTAGGAATAGCAATCCAAAAGCGACTGAGCAACATAATAATGCCACCACAAATGTTATAAAAATGGGTATCTGCATTTAATCCTGCAAATGCGCTGCCATTGTTATTTCCCATCGACGTAAATGCATATAAAATTTCTGTGAATCCATGCGGACCTGGATTAGCAATGGAAGCGACGGCAAGTTTAGTAACAACTGCGACCGCTGTAAAAAATAATACAGCTAATGGCATCACCAAAACCGCGACGGAAGCCATTTTCATTTCAAAAGGTTCAATCTTTTTCCCTAAATATTCAGGCGTTCGTCCAATCATTAATCCCGCGACAAATACAGTCACAATGACCAACATCAGCATGCCATATAAACCGCAGCCTACACCGCCAAAGATGACTTCACCCAAATGCATTAAAAATAATAATATTAAACCACTGAGCGGCGTGTAAGAATCATGCATAGAATTCACAGAGCCATTGGATGCAGCTGTTGTTGCTGTAGCCCATAACGCAGAATTCACAACACCAAATCGCACTTCTTTTCCTTCCATATTTCCATGGTGCGCCAATTGCGCAATGTTAGGATTACTGTGTTGTTCTGAATAAGCGGTGATGCCTGCTAACGGCACAAACACAATCATCATCGCTGCAAAAATCGCCCAGCCTTGCCGCTTATCATTCACCATCACACCAAAGGTGTAACACAATGCGGCAGGAATTAATAAAATGGCCAGCATTTCAAAAAAATCAGTGAGTGGTGTTGGATTTTCAAAAGGATGTGCGGAATTGGTATTAAAAAATCCGCCACCATTGGTGCCCAATTGTTTAATCGCTTCTTGCGATGCAACAGGTCCCATAGGAATCGTTTGTTCTGTGACGGTTTTTTCCGTACTTGCAACACTCGCACTTCCACTTTCTTGATAAGTAACGGGCGATAATAAATGCACTTTTTGATACGGTTTAAAATTTTGAATAACGCCTTGTGATGCTAAAAAAAGCGCTAAAATAACAGAAAGCGGTATTAAAATATAATATACGCTGCGCACCATGTCGTGCCAAAAATTACCCAGTGACTTTTTTTCACGTCGCGCTATTCCTCTAATTAATGCAACTAACAATGACATGCCTGTTGCGGCCGACACGAAATTCTGCACAGTAAGTGCAACCATTTGGGTAAAATAACTCATCGTTGTTTCACCGCTATAAGCTTGCCAATCCGTATTGGTAATAAAACTAACCGCTGTATTAAAACTCAATGTTGGACCAACATTGGCTAAATGCTGTGGATTGAGCGGTAAATAAAATTGTAAACGTTGAATCAAATAAACAAATAAAAAACCCAGCAAATTAAATAAAAGCATGCTGATGAGATATTCTTTCCAGTTCATCTCGACCGATGGATTAATGCGACACATGCGATACGTTAAACGTTCCAATGGCGAAATGATTTTATCAAATCCACAGGATTTATTTTCATACACACGCGCCATGTATCCACCCAGTGGCTTTACAAGCACGACCAAAACAATTAAATAGATTGCGATTTGAAAAATATCATTCCATGTCATGCAAAACCTCAGTTAAAACCACTCGGGTTTAAATAATACAACCAATAAATAAACAAATAGTCCGGCTGTTATTAATCCACAAATAAGATAGAGAATATGCATTACTCACCTCGCAGCGAGTCAAAAAAGCGAATAATACCGATACACGAGGCAAAAAAAACAATGGTGCCTATTACAAATACAATGTCCATTATGTTATCCTTTGCGCGTTTGATTTATTGTATTGAGTATATTATCAGTTGGTTAATACAATAAATATACCCGCAGGAACTTATCACACCTTAATCCTCGCGTCAAAATGCAAAAAAATGGTACAGAATATGCGAAATGTTACAAAGGCGCATACGATTGCTATCAGTGTGAACTAGGCGCACCACCTGCCGGCTGCGCACCGTGTGGCTTTTTAGGCGCAGTCGCCGGTGCTGGCAAAAGCCCCCTTCTTCTTTCAGCTAGCAGTGCGCTCAGAGTCAAGGACTCAGAGATATCAGCAAAACGCGGCCCTTGACTCGGTGCTTTTTCGCTGCACAGTCTTTCTAAACACGCTATAAATTGACGAATAATGGCAGGATTCGCACAATCACTGACAGTGACATGCATTGTTAGAGCCGCAATAAATAAATTTAAATTTTCCAGTAGTGATCTTTTATCGATGACCCCTTCACGATAATGCCAATACTGTGATAAAGCTCCATTAGCGCCGCTACCATTATCAGATGCAATAAAAAAATCTGGGATAGTTGCACAAAAGTTGTTGATGAAATGAAAGATTGCATATCGATCATTATTTTTTTCCATCAAACATAAAAGTGTTGTCAAACCTATCTGTGCCAAAGGGATGTCATAACCGTTTCGATTCCCGGCGGCTTGCATTTTTGCGGCAACAATCCCCATCGCTGCCCACTTACTCAATGTTTTTAAAGCATTCATTCCTTTTTCAACGGCCTCTAAGCATTCCTGAGTATACTTTCCCAGCGATGCATAAATATGCGCCATGTGATTACAAGCAAGCATCTGATATTTTTTACAAAAGATTAAAATATTACGATAATCTGCGCTGGAATTATCAGCACCAAGCATTATCATCTGGTGCAGTTTTTCAGTTTTTTTACATTCTACTGTGCCATCCAAAGAAATATGCGCTATTTGTAAATCGCGCAAACACAAATCTGCTAATATAAAATGAGCAATACAATTGACTTGTGCAGTTGACCATGACCACGCTATTTCTGAAAAAATAAAGTTAAAATTGGAGTTCATTGGAAGTACATCTTCATCTAAACTTTCTAAGAGGCTGCTACATTCTTTATATGTATTAGAGTCAAATCTTGCCGTCTTTGAACAATAAACAGGTGCTACAATCGATATAAATCTCAGCAGATAAAGTGTTGGGTTATTGCATTGCAGATTAAACAGTAAATCAACAGATTCCTTCATCCTTTCAGACAACATTTCTATTTTCTCAAACTCTGCCTCATTCAATCGAAATGCATTCAATTCGCCAACCTCACCGAGCAATGTAAACAATTCGATGTAGGATTCTTTAAATACTTTCTCTTGCGTTTTAAAACGATTCAACATCTCTAGTCTTTTGTGCAGACTTGTTATACTACGATCAACTTCCTTCATTGAATCATAAAACAATTTTCCATCAGCATTACTTTTTAATCTGTCGTACATTGTCATTGACGTTCTAACAAGTGCTTCATCGGTAATACTGAGCAGTGGCTGTAGATCAGCAGACACAATGGATAAATAAAAATGCGAAGGATCCAAAGCAAGTCCTTCATACACAAAAGAAAGCGCATAAAGAAAATTCATTTTTTTTAAACAAATTGCCGCTAATCGCAAATAACAATAAGCCATAGCGCTGTTTTTTTCCGTGCAAGTCGGACCTGTCAACAAAAGCTGAATACATCTTTCATAATATTCTGGTTCATTATCAACCTGAAAAGAAGTGGTAGTAAAAAAAGTGAGATGCTCCTCACGTATCGGTGTTATTTCGCTGATTCCTGAAACATGTTTTTCTAAAGTCCTACGTAAGAGACCACTAAATTTTTTTACAAGATTGGTGTGCTCTAAAAAATCCACTATTCGAATTTGGCAAAAAACGATCAAACGATTGATATCTTGCTCAAACAACCTTGCAAAATCATCATCTTCATAATTCAAATAAAATTTTTCAGCGATTTCAGCAACAAGATGTAAATATTTTACAGACAGTTTTGGTAGCGCATTACCATCACAAGAATAACAAAATTCCAGATCAAACTTAAAATCACGGAATATTTCATCGTCAAAGGGTGGCGTAGAATATATCACCTGCATAGAACGAATTTTTAAATCAAGAAATCGGCCCAACGCTTGAAACTGAACTCTATCTGGATCAATAACATGCTCAAAAAAATAAGCGAGTTGACGACGAACTTGATTGCGGCATTGCATTCGCGCATCACTTTTCTGACTTTCAGTCGTTTTGGAATTTAGGACTGCCTCAATATTTTCTTGCAATTGCGCTATTCTATAGAGATTCAAGCCATTCTCAGGTAGTAAAGCTTCCTCAATTTTATTTTGAAACTCAGCGACTAAAACACCTGCTTTTAATTCTGCCGCCAATTGTTCCAAAATGGCTGCTCGTTCTTCTTCTGATGCGACAGTAACAGTTTTTCTCGATTTTTTGCTTTTGAATGACAGATCTAATGTGAATATTCTAGTGATATATTCATTCCATTCTGTTTTATTCACTTCAGTGTATTGTTCTCGCAGTAAAGTAGCAATATGACAAAATTGGGTCAGTATACTCGCCCATTGTTTCTGTTTGCTGGGTGTAATCGATTGATCAATATCAAGTCCTTCGACAAAAATCAAATAACGTAACAAACTCTCAAATGGTGTATTGTTTTCAAGAAAAATATTTTTTACTTTTTCAAGTAAATGTCTATTTGATTTAGGATCGTTATTATAATCATTCAGATATTGTTTTGCGACCTCGAACCAATCCTGATAAGTAGATTCAGATATCGGAACTGCAACTTCAGTGGGCATATCACGTCCCTGCAATTTCGCCATCTCAGATAGCATATGCGCCAAAAACCCCTTCGGTCGACGCGTATCAAAAAAAGTAAGATCGACACGCGGACGTGTACTCAGCAAAAATAATACTGCTTTTAATTGTTGAAATGACGGCGAGTGATCATTTGCTTCTTCCAAAAATAATGATTCGTAAACTTCGCTAAAACCATAAGCAATAGCAGAATCCCATTCTCTGCCGCGTGCTTGTGAAACAGAAAATACGTTTACGCCAAAATATCGAGTCAGCATTTCTTGTTTTTTTACTAAAATACAATCTGGAACAATCACCACCGTATTTGGATTGCTACGAATACGTTCAAAAATCTCTTGGGTGGGTGATTCAAATTTTATTATTTGATGACATACGTTGCCTAACACTTTGGAGGCATCTATTTCGTATTCCGGCATTGGTGCGCGAGGACCTTTCACTTGCATGCTCAACAACCAATTTGCAAATAATGCGACATAGATTGAATTGCGATAATTCCCTTCGATGCGTTCCATCAAGGAATCTAGTGGTATTGCTCTATGATGTTCATCAGTGAGCGACAGCAATTGTCGTAAAACATGCTCAGATCCGCCCGGCCGATAATCTGTATTTTGATTGAAATCACCTGATCCAAAAAAAACGCCATCACGTGTCATGGATGCGATTAAGAAATTAATGAGTATCGGATGCAACGCAAGCGCTTCATCAACAATAATTCGTCCCATACAATTGATTAATTCCCAAGATAGGTCTCGTTTACAATCTAAAAGCGCCTGCTGCAATTTAAATGCACGTATCACAGGGTCATAGTATGACGCTCTCGGTAATTCATGCGTTACAAACCTCAAAAATAACGGAAATAATTTTTCTTGTTGGGTTGGCGAAAAATAAGAAGGAATATTTGAAAATTCGAGATAATCCTCCACTCTCGCTTCGTGCGCAGAATCATCACGCGCTTTTTCTAAAAAAACAGGCAAAAATCTAAAATAATATTCAGACCAGACAAAATCCAAATCAACATTTCTAAGAGATGAATCGGTTGATGCAGCGGCAGGTTGTCTTTTTTTATGCTGAGGAATTTTTTCGGGTCGATTGATTTTCTCTAATTCTGCTTGAAAATAAGTATAAAAATCATCTCGACTCAGCGTTTCTTTTTGTAAATCATCATCTGTAAGACCGGCGCTTGCTTTCACTTTGTTTGACATCTCATCGATCAATGTATCGATTGTCAGCACTCGGGTCGTATTGCGTATGCCCTGAATACGTGCATTTTCTTCTATCTCGTTAGCCACTATTTCTTTGAGTTGGGGTGGTACAATAATCGTAATAAGTTCCCCGGGATGATGACGCATCCACTCTAATGCAACGGATATACCAGTCACCGTTTTGCCGGCACCGGCAGGGCCTACCAGGAAGCGAATATTCACATTATTTGTAACCGCTGCGGTGCTGCGAGGCGCTGGAAAAACAGCCCCACATTGCCCTTGATTTAATGACAATAAGCGACCGCCGTGCAATAAGATCGGCAGCATTTCAGATGAATGGGGAATGGTGGCAGGATTGTTGATTGCTGCTTGAAAGGTTCCTGCAACCCCATCAAGAACGCCTTGTTTATAATCTTTGTCTTGAACCAACCGATGACTGTAACGATGAAAGGCAATCAGACCTACTATAAAAAGGGCTTGAAATAAATTTCCCGCAGCATCTCTTTTTGACTGAAAAACGCAAATCAAACGATGCCCGTCAGCATGGGGACCAAAACGCACCTGAAGAAAATCTTTTAATGCACCATCATATTTTTTTTCAATTTGATGTCGTACGTTCAGTACATTACCGCAATTTTGTAATGCAGCGATTTCTGCACGGGCTGCACATTGCACCGCTTCACATTGCTGTAGAATTTCTGTTTCTACACCGCTTGGATCAACCCAGAATCTACGCATTGGTTCGTATGCCATTCTTTATTTATTTGAG
>Ga0207016_1035_pt1 | contig 30201 bp, 28 predicted proteins | sample Alteio_BWMinCont_54_FD_153469 | JGI IMG/M metagenome (GOLD analysis project Ga0207016, IMG submission 153469) | Enriched cells from forest soil in Barre Woods Harvard Forest LTER site, Petersham, Massachusetts, United States -... | ecosystem: Environmental > Terrestrial > Soil > Temperate forest >...
TGGCTACATATCAGAATTATTTCTGTTAAGAAAAAGATGGGGGCGATAAACGTGAAGAAAATAAAACGCCGCATAATTTTTTTGATGACAATATGTTGCGGTGTTGCGATTGCGCAAACCGATACGGTGACAACACCAAATACAATAATAATGGATTTCCCCAGTTTAATTAGCGATGCTCAAAAAGCGGCTGAAAATAATCACCCGAAACAAGCGCTCGATTTTTATCAAAAATCGTTGGTTATTTCTACTGACCAAGAAGAAAAACGCGTTGCCATGTTTGGCATAGGTAAAATTCAATTGTGGCTCGGACAATATGTGCAAGCAGAAAAAACATACCGTGAATTAAATGCTGAGGTGTTTACTCTGAATGATCAGCAAGCCGCATTAGATGGTTTAGTGCGTTCTATTGATTATCAAGATAAGCCTAAAAAAGCTTATCAACTTATTCCAGCTCATTATCAGTATCAAAATGCCAGCTTAGTGGTTGCTGTTGCGCAAGCGTATTTAAGCGATGACAAAATAGCGAAAGCAGAAAATTTATTAAAAGAGAATCATGCATTAATTGCAGCTATTGATCCATCGTCACAGTTGCACGGCGAATTGATAAAATTAAATAACACTATGGCTAAAATTAAAAAAGGAGAGAAAATAAAACAAGCTGAATCACAAGCTAAATTACGTTATCAGAAAATGCTAGATGATCAAATGCATTTGGGTCAGAAATATTTTGATCAAGATAATTATAAACTATCGCTTCAGGCTTATGAAAAAGCACTGATGATGACGCAAAATCAAGCAGACCAACGCGGTGTGTTATTTCAAATCGCAAACGTTTATTTAGCCGACGGTCAATATGACAAGTCCCTCGCTATTTATAAAACAATTTTGAAAACCAAGCTTGATTCTAAGGATTATGAAGCAGCGTTGGATGGTTACGTGAACAGTTTGAGTTTATCCGATAGACCCATGAAAGCGTATTTTGCTGTGCCACCTAATTTTAAATATACAGAGGCAAAGACAGTGATTCATGTGGCTCAAGCGGCGGCTTGGTCGGGATGGGAATATAAAGCAAGAGATTTATTAAGACAAAATGCACGTTTAATATCGAGCGTTACTTCAAAAAGTTATTTATACAATCAGCTCGTTGATCTCAATACAGAAGTTGAGAGCGTGACTGATGCAAATGCAATCGGTTATAACAATTATTTTGAATCGGATAACGAAGGCTTTAATTTTGAGCGACATCAAGTGCAATATTCGCGTCGAATTAATCCCGCTGTTAACCTTTCTTTTTTCCTTAATGCCAATCGTTATTCAACCGTATATATGCCCACTGTTCGCGCGATTGTTTTCGCTGCACAAAGCGATGGATTGTTGAATGATTATTTATCTTACATGGTCAATCTTGCAGAAGGACAATATGGAAATTGGAATCCTTTTTTATGGAAAACAAAATTAATTTTTACACCAGATGATTTGGTGTCATTATCATTCAGTAATAGCAAAGATGTTATCGAATCAACACTCGCTCTATTGAATGATGTTACTCAGTATAGTACCGAAGCTGGAATCACAATAAACCCATTTCATAATGTCATTTTCAATGCCAGTTTCAATGATACTGTGTTTAGCGATGACAATACAAAGCACGCTGTTTATGCAAATTTAACGTACTTAGTACTTCCTGATGTTGGATTGTATGTCGAAGGACTTGTGCGACAATATACTGACTCGAGGCAGAGCCCGAATTATTTTTCCCCCGATTCCTATTTTGAAGAACGTTATACCTTTCGCCTGAAAAGAAAATTTTTAAAGACGAAAGCACACTATTATTTGGCAGCGGGATTTGGTAAGCAATCAATCGATGATGGTCCATACACACCCACTGAGACTTACACGATTGGTTTGCAAACACCTTTTGCAAAAAATTTAGCGTTTGATAGTTATTTTGGTTATTCCAATGCAGCGGGTGATGCAACGATACAGGCAACTGACTATGCGCGAAAATATGGCGGCGTTAGTTTGACGTATGTGTTTAAGTGATTACTCTACTGTCACCGACTTCGCCAAATTCCTCGGCTGATCCACATCGGTGCCTTTGAGAATAGCAATATGATATGCCAATAATTGCATTGGAATCGTATAAATAATCGGAGCGATAAAATCAGGTGCATCGGGCATTTGCGTATGCGTTATTTTTCCATCAAATGATTCTTTCGGCTCATTTGAAAACACAAATACTTGACCACCGCGCGCTTGTACTTCTTCAATATTCGAGCTCAATTTTTCAAATAATCGATCACGTGGTGCGAGCACAATGATTGGCATATCAAAGTCAATTAATGCGATAGGACCATGTTTTAACTCGCCCGCAGGATAAGCTTCCGCATGCACATAGGAAATTTCTTTTAATTTTAAAGCACCTTCGAGCGCAATGGGATATTGTTCGCCGCGCGCAATAAATAACGCATGTTGCTTGTGCTTAAATTGTTTTGAAATGTTTTGAATGTGAGAATCGAGTTGCAGTAATTCTTTTATTAAAGCGGGCAGCGTTTGTAATGTGCGAATATGCGCGTTAATAATAGATTGAGAAACGCCGGATTGCTCAGCCAACGCTAAGGTGAGTAATGCCAGCGCCGTTAATTGTGTGGTGAATGTTTTTGTTGCTGCAACACCCACTTCTTTTCCGCATCGCGTTAACAGCAATAAATCCGCCTCGCGCGATAAACTGCTTTCAGCCATTGTGCAAATCGCAAGTACTGTTTTGCAACCCATTTTTTTGGCATGACGAATAGCAGCCAAGGTGTCTGCTGTTTCGCCAGATTGTGAAATAGCCACTAACAATGTGTTTGGTTCAATAATACTATCGCGATAACGGAACTCACTGGCGATATCCACTTGCGTTGGAATTTTTGCAATGGATTCGATCCAGTAACGCGCCACCAATCCTGCGTGATAGCTGGTGCCACATGCGACAATCTGTATACGTTTTATGCCAGATAATACAGCATTTGTAGCATTTCCAAAGATATTCGATAATGTATTTTCTTGCGTTAAATTATGATACAGCGTTTCTGCAATGGCTTCCGGTTGATCATAGATTTCTTTTAACATAAAATGACGAAAATTGCCTTTATCGACAGCATGCATGTCAGAAGCGCATTCATGTGTGTCGCGCGTAACGGTTTCACCCTTTGCATTGATAATAGTCACTTGATCGCATGAAATTTCCGCAATATCGCCTTCTTCTAAATAAATAAATTTTTGAGTGACCGGTGATAATGCAAAAGGATCGGAGGCAACAAACATTTCATTCACACCCAATCCAATTACCAGCGGACTGCCTGATCGAATGGCGTATAATTTACCGGGTATTTTTTTCGCTAAAATACAAATGGCAAACGCACCTTTTAATTCCGCAGTCGTTTTTTGCAAAGCAAGTATCATGTTATTTTGTTGTGCGAAATGAAAATGTAATAAATGCGCAAAGACTTCGCTGTCTGTTTCAGAAGTGAAAACATAATTTTTATTAATGAGTTTTTCGCGGAGCACGTGGTGATTTTCAATAATGCCATTATGTACAATGGCAATTTCATCATGTGAGATGTGCGGGTGTGCATTGGCTTCATTGGGCTTTCCATGTGTTGCCCATCGTGTGTGTGCAATACCGCAATGACCCGTTATTGGAGAATCCTGCAGAGCTTTTTTCAGTACAGCTACCTTTCCATGTACGCGTTTGCGCTGAATGTCGTGTGTTATTGGATCTAAAATCGCAACACCTGCGGAGTCATATCCACGGTACTCTAAGCGTTCCAGTCCCTCGATTAAAATCGCTTCAATAGGGCGTTCGGCGATAGCGCCAACAATTCCACACATGCTCAATTTCCCTGTAATTTAAGAAAAAACACATCATAGCAGTTTGATAAGTTTTTGAAAGGTTTTACATAGAGCGCGCATCAAAGTATCATAGCCGCCTCTGGAACGTGCACGTTCCTCAAGATCACACGAGGTTCACATTGATGCTTCCCCGTAAAACATTAGCCAATGCCATTCGCGCTTTGGCAATAGACGCTGTCGAAGCGGCACGTTCAGGGCATCCCGGCATGCCGATGGGAATGGCTGATATCGCGCAAGTATTGTGGTGTGATTTCTTAAAACATAATCCAAGCAATCCACACTGGTTTAACCGCGATCGATTTGTATTGTCGAATGGTCATGGTTGTATGTTGCAATATGCAGTATTGCATTTAACAGGCTACGATTTATCGATCGATGATTTAAAACACTTTCGTCAATTACATTCAAAAACGCCGGGACATCCTGAATATGGTATGACACCTGGCGTGGAATCAACCGCAGGTCCGCTCGGCCAAGGTTTGGCAATGGCAGTGGGCATGGCGATTGCGGAAAAACATTTAGCAGTAACATTTAATCGCGAAAATCATGAACTGGTTGACCATTACACCTATGTATTTGCAGGTGACGGGTGTTTGATGGAAGGTGTTTCACACGAAGCGTGCTCATTGGCTGGCACATTGGGATTGGGAAAATTAATCGTATTTTACGATGATAATGGTATTTCTATTGATGGCGATGTGAGGGGTTGGTTTACAGATAATACACCGGAACGTTTTCGTTCGTATCATTGGCAAGTCATTCCTGATGTCGATGGGCATGATGCTAATGCCATAAAACAAGCCATTTTAGAAGCGCGTGCCGATTTAACACGTCCAACCATTATTTGTTGTAAAACACAAATTGGTTATGGCGCGCCGAATTTAGCAGGCAGTGAAAAAACACATGGTGCACCGCTGGGTGAAACAGAATCTTTGGCCGCTAAAAAAGCATTGGGTTGGCATCACGCCCCTTTTGAAATTCCTACTGATATTTATGCAGCGTGGGATGCAAAAGAGAAAGGTAACCAAGCTGAATCACAATGGAGTGGTGAATTTGTAAAATACCAGCACGCATTTCCTGAGCTTGCATCCGAATTTTTACGTCGCATGATGGGATTAATTCCCGCTGATTTTGAAATAAAAACCAATGAATTTATTTATAGCTTGATTGATAGGGGCATGCAAGACGAAAAATCCATTGCCACACGCAAAACATCGCAAGCATGCATTGAAGCATACTCACACTTTTTACCAGAATTAATGGGTGGTTCTGCTGATTTAGCAGAATCCAATAATGTGAAAGGAAAAGATGCTCACGTATTTTCAAAAAATAATCCCAGTGGTAATTATTTGCATTATGGCGTGCGTGAATTTGGTATGAGCGCGATCATGAACGGCATGTCATTGCATAAAGGCATTATTCCTTTTGGCGGCACGTTTTTAGTATTTTCAGATTATGCGCGTAACGCTATTCGCATGTCTTCGATTATGCAGCAAAAAGTGATTTATGTTTTCACGCATGATTCTGTGGGTTTGGGTGAAGATGGCCCAACACATCAACCGATTGAGCATGCGAGTTCGTTGCGCATGATACCGCATGTCGAGGTATGGCGTCCGTGTGATTTTGTAGAAACGGCAATCGCATGGCAGCAATCATTAGTGCATGAAGGTCCTAGCGCATTATTATTAACACGCCAAAATATCCCACCGCAAAAACACACAGCAGAAAAATTAAAAGATGTAGCGCGCGGCGGATATATTTTATTTGAGCCTAATAATGAGTGCATCGCAATCATCATCGCAACCGGATCCGAAGTGCATTTAGCAGTTTCTGCCGCAAAAGAATTAATGACGGAAAATATTTTTGTACGTGTTGTCTCAATGCCCTGCTGCGAACGATTTAAAGCACAATCTGCAACCTATCGCGAAGGTGTATTGCCATCAAAAATAACAGCGCGACTAGCAATAGAAGCAGGCGTGCCCGACTACTGGTATCAATTTGTCGGCAGCGATGGTGCCATTATCGGTATTAATACATTTGGCGCGTCTGCACCTGAAAAAGATATTTGGCCCGCATTTGGATTCACGATTGAAAATATTAAAAAACAAATTAAAACAATGATGCCAGGCTAAACTTTTTTAGCTTTTCTCGGGAAGTTAAAAAAGCTTAGCCTGGCATTGTAAGAAACGAGGAATTCTCCATGACAATCAAAATCGCCATCAACGGCTTCGGCCGCATCGGTCGCTGCGTTGCGCGTGCGTTATATGAATCTCATTATCGTGATCGCATGGAATTGGTCGCGATAAATGATACAGCCGATCTCGCGATTAACGCGCATTTATTGCAATATGATTCTGTGCATGGTCGATTTCATCACACAGTTTCAACCGCAGAAAATCAATTAATGATCGACAATGATCGCATCCATTTTTTTTCTCAAAGAAATCCCGCATTAATTCCATGGCGTGATTTGGGTATCGATATTGTGTTGGAATGCACAGGACATTTTGCAAGTCGTGAATTATCTATGGCGCATTTACAAGCAGGTATTAAAAAAGTATTAATATCAGCGCCTGCCGGAAAAGATTTGCCGACGATTGTGTATGGCGTGAACCATCACACATTAAAATCAACGCATGATATTGTCTCGAACGCTTCTTGCACGACCAACTGTTTAGCGCCCTTAATAAAGCCATTGCATGATGCATTTGGCATTCAATCAGGATTAATGACAACCGTGCATTCATACACGCTCGATCAAAAATTAATAGATTCGAAGCATGTTGATTTGCGTCGTGCGCGTTCCGCAACACAATCAATGATACCTACAAAAACAGGTGCGGCTGCAGCAGTGGGTTTGGTATTGCCAGAATTAGCCGGAAAACTCGATGGTTATGCGGTGCGTGTGCCGACGATTAATGTGTCATTGGTTGATTTAACATTTACAGCAGAAAAACCGATGACTGCGAAAACCATTAATGACGTGTTATTAGAAGCATCAGAAGAAAAATTAAAAGGTATTCTAGGTTATAGTCATTTACCGCTGGTTTCCATTGATTATAATCATTGCCCCGTATCATCCATCGTTGATTCATTAGAAACACGCGTGATAGGCAATTTGGCGAAAGTGGTTGCTTGGTACGATAATGAATGGGCGTTTTCGAATCGGATGTTGGATACAGCGGGCGTCATGATGTCGGTGTAGAGACGCGATTCATCGCGTCTCAAAATTAGAGAGTATCGATGAACTATTTAAAATTATCCAAACTTGATCTCAAAAACAAACGCGTATTAATCCGCGAAGATCTCAACGTGCCCATAAAAAACGGCAAAATTTCCGACGACACCCGCATCCGCGCCGCATTACCCACAATACAATACGCCTTAGAAAAAGGCGCTGCTATTATTTTGATGTCTCATTTAGGCAGACCATCCGAAGGTATTGTTGATCCACAATTTTCTCTTGCGCCGATCGCAGAAAAATTATCGGAATTGTTGTTACACCCCGTTCGTTTTATATCTGATTGGATTAACGGATTCGATATCCAACCTGGTGAAATCGTATTATGTGAAAACACCCGTTTTTTACCCGGTGAAAAAAAATGTGATGACGCATTATCACAAAAAATGGCGCAATTATGCGATGTTTTTGTCATGGACGCCTTCGCAACAGCGCATCGTGCAGAAAGCTCAACAAGCGGCGTTGCAAAATTTGCGAAGATTGCCTGCGCCGGATTTTTATTAGATGCAGAATTAACCGCTTTATCAAAAGCATTTAAAAACCCTGAAAAACCAGTAATAGCTATCGTCGGCGGATCAAAAATTTCAACAAAAATGTCTGTATTAGAGGCATTACTCGATAAAGTCGACACATTAATTGTGGGTGGCGGAATCGCCAATACTTTTTTGAGCGCAAAAAATATTGCCATCGGAAATTCTTTGGTTGAAAAGGAATGGATTAATGCTGCGAAAAAATTGTTAGAAAAAGCAGCATTAAAAAATGTTTCTATTCCATTGCCAATAGATGTTGCAGTTGCAAAATCTTTTTCTGCAACTGAAAAAGCCACGATTAAATCGGTTGATGACATACAAGCCGATGATATGATTTTAGATGTCGGTCCAAAAACTGCAGCCAGTTATGCTGCTATAATGAAACACGCAAAAACAATTGTATGGAATGGCCCTGTCGGTGTGTTTGAATTTCCTGCGTTTTCTGCAGGCACAAAAGCATTGGCAGATGCCATTGCACATTCAGATGCATTTTCAATTGCAGGGGGCGGTGATACATTGTCAGCAATTATGCAGTTTCATATTGAAGATAAGATTTCTTATTTATCGACTGGCGGCGGTGCGTTTTTAGAATTTATGGAAGGTAAGCAATTACCGGGAGTTGATGCGTTATATGCACGATAATCACCACGAACGACGTACAAAAATTTTAGCCACCCTCGGGCCCGCAACCGATGATCCTGCTGTTATGGAGCGTCTGATCGCAGCGGGCGTGAATTGCGTGCGCCTTAATTTTTCACATGGTACGCACGCGCAACATCAAAAACGCATTGAATTAGTGCGCGAAACCGCAAAAAAATTACAGTGTATTGTCGGAATTCTAGGGGATTTGCAAGGTCCCAAAATTCGCATCGCAAAATTTATTGATGGAAAAATCAATTTACATACTGGCGATCAATTTATTTTAGACAGCGATTTAGATTCAAGTGCAGGCACGCAATCGACCGTTGGCATTGATTATAAAGAATTACCGAATGATTTAACGTCAAACGATATTTTATTATTAAACGACGGATTAATTACATTATTCGTTGAAAAAATTGATGGTGCCCGCGTTATTTGTCGAGTGATGCAAGGGGGCGAATTATCAAATCATAAAGGTATTAATAAAAAAGGCGGTGGATTAACGGCGAAAGCATTAACAGAAAAAGACCGTGACGATTTATTATTCGCTGTCAAAATGGATGTCGATTATATCGCTATTTCTTTTCCGCGTAATGCGCACGATATACATGAAACCCGCGATTTAATTGTAAAAGCGGAAGGCACTTGCGGTGTGATTGCAAAAATAGAACGTGTGGAAGCGGTTGCAGCGATCGATGAAATTATCATGGCCAGTGATGGTGTGATGGTTGCGCGTGGTGATTTAGCGGTTGAAATCGGTGATGCTGAAGTGCCGATGGTGCAAAAGCATATTATTCAACGCTCACGGGCATTAGACAAACCCGTTATTGTTGCGACACAAATGATGGAATCGATGATTCACAACTCTGTGCCGACACGTGCAGAAGTTTCTGATGTCGCCAATGCTGTTTTAGACAATGCGGATGTGGTGATGTGTTCTGCAGAAACAGCGGCGGGTGAGTTTCCTGTTGAAACCATACAAGCGATGGATCGTGTGTGTCGTGTCGTTGAAAAACAGCCACAAACACAACAATCCAAGCATCGCATCGAATGTAAATTTACACGCATCGATGAAGCCATTGCGATGGCAACCATGTACACAGCAAATCATTTTGATGTGCATGCAGTCGTTGCATTAACAGAAAGCGGTGCAACGCCATTGTGGATGTCGCGTATTCGCACAGGATTGCCTATTTACGGATTGAGTCGTTTTAATCGCACACTGGGAAAAATGACGTTATTTCGCGGTGTTTACCCTATTTATTTTGATGTGACGCAATGCACACGCGATGAAGTGAACAGCGCATCCATTGCTATACTAGAAGAAAAAAAATTGCTCGTAAAAAATGATCGTGTGATTTTAACCAAAGGCGATTATATGGGACGTAGTGGCGGATCGAATGCGATGAAGATTTTAGTGGTGGGAGAGGTGTTGTGATTGATGAGCTCGGAAGTATAGTTATTTTTTGCGCTAGTGATAAAGGTTAGAAGCGTTCGCGTGAGCGAGTGCGATGTAAGTATTGCTTCTGTTTTTCTTACATTCGCACTTGCTAACGCAAGCGCTTCTAAACTATGTCACTGGTACGTGTTGACAGTTTGCATCATTTGCAACGCACACTCACACTTAAAGAGAGGTTAGCATGCCAACCTGGCAAACAATTTTATATATCATCGGCGCCGCATTAATCATTTGGTTTGGTATACGTACCATCCGCAATAATCCCACTATGTTTAACAAAGAAAGCATGGGTAAAAGTTTTTTTACCATCGGCATTCTCACGTTATTATTAATTGGATTTATTGCACTGCTGGTGTTCTTACTAAAACATTAAAGGTAACTCATGAAAATCAGAGTCATAGATTTCACATCAAAAAACGCACCCGCAGAATTCACTGCGGGCTTACGAGAAATTGGTTTCGCCGTCATTTCAAATCACACTATCCCGCATGCATTAATTAACCAAACCTACAAAGTATGGTATGAATTTTTTAAATCATCCGAAAAATATAATTTCACCTTTGACAGAAAAACACACGACGGTTTTATTTCCACCGCATTATCCGAAACAGCCAAAGGATATGATATCAAAGACATCAAAGAAATGTATCACTATTATTTACATGGTCGATGCCCTGAATCCTGTCGTGAGGTGAGTCAACAGCTTTTTGAATCATTAACGGACATGGCAAGTACATTATTATCATGGATTGAAGATAATTCTCCTGCGGACGTCAAAGCAAAATTTTCCATACCCTTATCAGACATGATTAAAAACAGTCATCACACGATGTTGCGACTCATTCACTATCCACCATTAACAGGCAATGAACCCGAAGGCTCCATTCGCGCTGCCGCACACGAAGATATTAATTTAATTACATTATTACCTGCAGCAACGGCATCTGGTTTGCAAGTAAAAGATGCGCAAGGTAATTGGTTAGATGTTCCTATTAACCCCGAATGGATTATTGTGAATATCGCAGATATGCTGCAAGAATGCAGTGGATTTTATTACCCATCCACATCACACCGTGTATTAAATCCCGTTGGCGAAGCTGCCAAACAATCGCGTTTATCAATGCCCTTATTTCTGCATCCACGCGAAGATGTTGTTTTATCAGATCGCTACACCGCAAAAAGTTATCGCATGGAGCGGCTTGCTGAATTGGGTTTGAAATAAAATCTATGAAAAACATTTCACTTGTAAAAAATTTCCTGCTCGATTTACAAAATCGTCTTTGCACCGCATTAGAAAATCAAGAAACATCCGCACATTTTATCGAAGATGTTTGGGAAAATAAAAATATCGGCGGTGGTCGCACACGCGTTTTACAAAATGGCGATGTATTAGAACAAGCCGGCGTGAATTTTTCACACGTTGCGGGTGATTGTCTGCCACAAGCAGCAACGATAAAACGTCCTGATTTAATCGGCGCATCATTTGAAGCGCTCGGTGTTTCATCCGTGATTCATCCAAAAAATCCCTTTGTGCCAACAGCACATCTCAATGTTCGTTATTTTCAAGCAACAAAAACGAACAATGAAGTGGTGGGATGGTTCGGTGGCGGCTATGATTTAACGCCTTATTATGGATTCGATGAAGACTGTGTGCATTTTCATGCGACTGCAAAAAAAGCGTGTGATAATAGTCATCCTGATTTTTACGAGAGATTTAAAAAAGCAGCTGATGATTATTTTTTTATAAAGCATCGTAATGAACAGCGTGGTATTGGCGGATTGTTTTTTGATGATTTAAATGAACTGCCTTTTGAAGATTGTTTTTCTTTTTTAAAAAATGTGGGCAGTAGTTTTATAGATGCTTATCTTCCGATTGTTGAAAAAAGAAAATTACACGAATACACTCAAAAACAGCGTGATTTTCAGCTGTATCGTCGTGGGCGGTATGTGGAATTTAATTTGGTTTATGATCGTGGGACTTTATTTGGTTTGCAATTTGGTGGCAGAACCGAATCTATATTAATGTCATTACCACCACAAGTGCAGTGGAAATATAATTGGCACCCTGAAAAAAATTCTGCAGAAGAAAAATTAACTGAATACTATTTAAAGCCGAGGAGGTGGGTTTAAATTCTGTGATATTTGCATCGCACTTGCTCACGCAAGCGCTTCTAAACTATCTCACTAGCGCGTACTCACTCAAAGATCATTGACAATAGCGTATTTCAAGTCGCACTCGTCGCCAGTTTGTGCCTCATACTCGTCGACAGTTTGCGCCAGTGATATAGCTTAGAAGCGCTCACGTGAGTGAGTGCGACAGTAAGAAGAACATCAGTAATACTATCATCGCGCTTGCTGACGCAAGTGCTTCTAAACTATCTCACTGGTACGTGCTTGCGGAGAGATTGTGCCAATAGTGTATTACATCGTACCAGCCGATAGTTTGTCCCAGTAGTGTATTGCATCGTACCAGCCGATAGTTTGTCCTAGTGATATAGTTTAGAAGCTTTCGCGTCAGCGAACGCGAAATTACAACTTTTCCCACTCCAATCCTTTCGCACCCTTCCACACTTCTCCTGTTACTTTCTTTCCCGAGCGTATCGTTTTAATCACCATTACCAAAAATAATATCTGCGCAAACCCAAACAAAAATGCACCAATCGTCGCCATCATATTAAAATCCGTAAATTTCAGTGCATAATCCGGCACTCGCCTCGGCATCCCCGCCAATCCTAAAAAATGCATCGGAAAAAATGTCACGTTAAATCCAATCACGGACAACCAAAAATGCCATTGTCCCAATTTTTCAGAATAACGTCTTCCTGTCCATCGCGGAATCCAATAATAAACCGCAGCAAACATCGCAAATAATGAGCCCGGAATTAAGACATAATGAAAATGCGCTACCACAAAATAGCTATTACGATATTGAAAATCTGCCGGCACAATCGACAACATTAATCCTGAAAATCCACCGATCGTAAACATAAATAAAAAACCAATCGCAAATAACATCGGCGTTTCAAATGTAATTGAACCTTTAAACATTGTCGCGACCCAGTTAAATACTTTAATGCCAGTGGGAACGGCAATTAACATCGTTGTATACATAAAAAATAATTGTGCGCCAAGTGGAATACCCGTTGTAAACATATGATGTGCCCACACGATATAAGATAAAATCGCGATGCACGCAATCGCGTAAATCATAGCGGTTCGACCAAATAACGGTTTGCGACTGAATGTGGGAATGACTTCTGATATCACACCAAACGCCGGCAAAATAAGAATATACACTTCCGGATGCGCAAAAAACCAAAACAAATGTTGATACAATAATGGATCGCCACCACCAGCCGCATTAAAAAAACTCGTACCAAAATGTCGATCAAATAACATCATGGTAACTGTGCCGGCGAGCACTGGCATCACACCCAATAATAAAAATGCCGTGATTAACCAACTCCATACAAACACCGGCAATTTTTTCCATGTCATTGCAGGGATGCGCATATTCATAATCGTGGTAATGATATTAATTGCCGCTAAAATCGATGAAATACCCATAATATGAATCGAGAAAATTAAAAAATCAGTGCTCGGCGGTCCATAAGTTGTAGACAATGGTGCATACATCGTCCATCCAAAATTGGGCGCAGAACCCGACATGAATAATGTGCTCGTCATTAAAATAAACGCAAACGGTAATAACCAAAAACTCCAGTTATTTAAGCGTGGAAATGCCATATCATGCGCGCCGATCATTAGCGGAATTTGCCAATTGGCCAATCCAGTAAATGCGGGCATGATGACACCGAAGATCATAATTAATCCGTGAAAGGTCACGAGTTGATTATAAAAATCAGGCTGCAATAATTTCATGCCAGGTTGAAATAATTCTGCGCGAATTAATAACGCCATTAGTCCTGAGAAAAAAAACAAAATGCATGAGAGCCATAAGTACAAGGTGCCGATGTCTTTGTGGTCGGTGGTGGTGAACCAATAAAGGAATTTTGATTTTGTTGCGTGTTTCATGATGTTTTGTTCCTTATGACATGAATTTGCACTTTTGACCGCTTGATATGACTGCATCGTTGGCGAGATGCTCGTGGGTGACTTGGACGTATCATTTTTCACCCTCGCGGAGGTTGCAGAGAAATTTTTTGTTTGCACGATTGCGCTCGGGAGAAAAAAGACACATCCAAGTTCCCACTCGCTTGATAGTTTATCGTGTTTGCAGTCATATCTCGCTCGCTACCTCAAAGTTGCGGGTAATGATATGCACTCCCACTTACCTCGCTTTCGCTATATCACTTGGCTGCACCACCCCGCCTGTATTTCCAAACGAATTTCGTTCATATGTAATTACAGCTGCCAATTGCTCATCCGATAATTGATCTTTAAACGCCTGCATTGCCGTACCTGGTTTTCCATTCATCACAATATTAATATGCGCAGCAACAGGGCCATTGGCAATGGGACTGCCCTTAATAGAATGAATGACTGGCGGCATTCCAGTGCCATCGGGTTTATGACACACAGCGCATGTGCTTTCATACACCGTTTTGCCTTGCGCCATTAATTCATCTCTTGTTAATGGTTTGAGTGGCTCAGGCGCAGCTTTTGTTGTCGCCCCTGCAACGGTCTTCGTTGCTACGCCCGTTTGCTCCGCAACCCACTTATCAAAATCAGCTTGTGTTTTCGCAATAACAACAATGGGCATAAACGCATGATGCATGCCGCACAATTCCGCACACTGCCCACGATACGTACCCGGTTTGTCGACACGCGCCCATGCTTCATGAATAAAACCAGGAATCGCATCGGCCTTAATACCAAACGCGGGCACCCACCAAGAATGAATCACATCATTTGAGGTCACTAAAAAGCGTATTTTTTTGTGAATAGGAATAACCAGCGGTTTGTCTACTTCAAGCAAATACCACTGATTTTTAGGCGCTTTTCCTTCCAGCTGATCTGTCGGCGTTGATAAATTGCTGAAAAAAGAAATCTTATAATCAAGATAATCATATTTCCATTTCCACTGATAACCCGTTACTTTGATATTCAAATCTGTTTTGGATTCATCGTCCATACGTTTTAAAACCAGTGTCGCAGGAATTGCCATGAGAATTAAAATAATAAAAGGGATAATTGCCCATACCCACTCAATTTTTTTATTTGAGTGAAACAAAATTGCTTTATGACCGCGTGATTTTCGATGATAAATTAACGCATAAATTAAGACGCCAAATACAATCAACCCAATCGCAACGCAAATTGAAAAAATTGCCATATGCAAGTTGAAAATATCTTGGCTGATAGGCGTAACGCCTGGAATTAAATTGAACTGAATTGATTGCACCTGAAGGAATCCTTTCCGTTTTAATGTATTCTATACCAAATTGAAACATTGATGCGAACCTATCGCTGCGAGTTCGATATGACTGCAACCACAATGAACTATCAAGCGAGTGGGAACTTGGATGTGTCTTTTTTCTCCCGAGCGCAATCGTGCAAACAAAAAATTTCTCTGCAACCTCCGCGAGGGTGAAAAATGATACGTCCAAGTCACCCACGAGCATCTCGCCAATGATGCAGTCATATTGAACGAGCGGCTGCAAACACGCATTCCCCTCCAACATGAGTATACAACATGAAAATATCTTTAATCGTCGCAGCCTCCAAAAACTACGTCATTGGCAAAAACAACCAAATGCCCTGGCACTTACCCGCCGATCTAAAACATTTTAAAGCCCTCACCACCGGCAAGCCCATAATCATGGGGCGAAAAACATTTGATAGCATCGGAAAACCACTACTCAATCGCAGAAATATGATTATCACACACCAGCAAAATTTATTAATCGATGACTGCGACGTTTTCAATTCGATCGATGATGCATTAAACGCTGTAAAAAATGAGCCAGAAGTAATGATTATTGGCGGCGCTAATTTATATGTGCAACTATTGCCACGTGCACATTGTATTTATTTAACAGTCATTGACGCCGATTTTGATGGCGATGCTTTTTTTCCTAAGCTTAATCACGCCACATGGAAATTAATTGCAGAAGAAAAACATTTGCCTGACGAAAAAAATGTGTATGCCTATAAATTTCAAACCTGGGTTAAAATTTGATTCACAGCAGTCTCTACGGGGGACCGTTTAATTTCGCTGTAGACAAAATCTTAATTTTTTGTATCATAGTTCGTCCTGTTTGCTAATCAACATAGGGAATTTGCTTATGAAACGGAAAATTTTATTATCTATTTGTGCTTTTTTTATAACATTATTCTCCATTAACGTATTTGCTTATCAATCAGTTTTTCCGGTAAATACCGCAAAAGCCGCTGCATGCCCCATTGTTCCTTCTTACAAAGATCCTACTTTTTGCCACGAATTTAAAACAACGGTACTGTGCAATTGTGATGCACATTTTCCGAAGAAATTATGGCCTGCTTTCTGCAGCTCAGTATTTAGTGTTTATACTCAAATGATGGGTGTATATCACTCCATTGATAACGCGTGCATCAGCCAATATGGAGCAGGTGATCAAAAGGATATTACTGAATGTCGCAATCAATGGCATTGCGATATCTTTGGGCAAAGTTTTTCAGGCGGCGCTTGTGTTGGCAATCCAGCTCCAAATCAGCCTTGCCCGAATATTCATTAATTTTAAATGAAGAGCATAGTGATGCGTTTTTCGAAACAATTATTCTACGTGTCACTGCTCTTTGTTCTTCCTTGCGCGGCATTTGCATCACACAGTGAGAGTCTTGCTTATCTTTTCCCATCCAGAACCGTTTATTTTGGTGTGAATATGGGCGGTGGCTATACCACGTGGCAATATTTAATTGATCAAATTGATCAAGGCGATCCTCAACCCACATTGCCAGTAGCGGTTCATGAAGGCGGTCCTTCTTGGGGTGTTGTCTTCGGCTTTGATGTTGCGAAAAATTTTTCAATTGAACTGCAATATATGCAATTTGCTGATGCGCATATTCAATTCGGTCCTAATAGCGCTTACTTTGATCAGAATGGTAATCAAATTTTCAACATGGTTTCTAAAACAGATGCATACTCATTGAGTGGCAAGTTTTTTGTACCAGTGGGTATTCGCACACATTTACGCGCATTTGCCGCAATTGGTGTTGGTACTGTTGAAAGAAAAGATATTATCAATGACACTTCTTGTGTCACTCCTTACATGTCAACGGGCTTGGATTATAATTTTACGCGACATTGGATTTTAGAAAGCGGATTTCAATATTACACCGGTTTTGGCGCGTCTGAAGTTGCGCCTGTCGATGATTTTGTGCCTTTTGCATGGGATGGTTATGTTCGTTTAGCGTATCAGCTTTAGTTAGGAAAACACATGTCCAAAAAAACCGCGCTGTATGATCACCACGTCAAATTAAACGCATTGATGGTTGATTTTTCCGGATGGCAAATGCCGTTGCATTACGGTTCACAAATTGCAGAACATCATGCCGTGCGAAAAAATGCGGGGATTTTTGATGTTTCTCATATGGGGGTTGTTGAGATTGTTGGCTCAGATACCATTGCCTATTTACGTTTTTTACTTGCGAATGACGTGGAGAAATTAAAAAATAATGACGCATTATATTCCTGCATGCTGAATGAAAAAGGCGGCGTGATTGATGATTTAATTGCTTACCGATTTTCAGAAAATCATTTTCGATTGATTATTAACGCGGGTTGTCGAGAAAAAGATTTGGCATGGATGAAAAAAAATGCTGAAAAATATGATGCAAAATTAATGTTGCGCGATGATTTGTGTTTGCTTGCGTTGCAAGGACCAGATGCAATCAAACAACTCGAATTTATTTTTGATAAAGCAACATCAGAAAAAATCGCAGCATTAAAGCCATTTCAATTTTTAGTTTGTGAAAATGATACCGTTATTGCTCGCACCGGTTATACCGGCGAAGCGGGTGTTGAAATTATGTTGCCCGTACAGTTAGCCTTAAAAACATGGGAAAAATGCATTGCCCTTCATATTCAACCCTGCGGCTTAGGCGCGCGGGATACGTTGCGATTAGAGGCAGGGTATAATTTATATGGCGCGGATATGACCATCGACACATCGCCACTGATTTCAAATTTATCGTGGACTGTTTCTTTTAAAGATGAACATAGAAATTTTATTGGAAAAGAAGCATTATGTGCAGAAAAATCACGCGGCATTTCGCAGCAGCTGATCGGATTGGTTTTAGAATCCAAAGGTGTGTTACGCAATCATCAAAAAGTAAAGCTTAATGGTGATGGCTTCGGTGAAATTACGTCGGGTAGTTTTTCACCGACACTGAATAAATCGATTGCATTGGCGAGAATTCCAGTTTCAAATGCGAGTGATGCGATGGTAGAGCGTCGCGGTGAATGGCTAGAAGTGAAAGTAACGAAACCGAAATTTATTTAAATGAGGAAATTGTCATGACTGATTGTCCGAGAGAATTGCATTACACCGAAAGCCACGAATGGGTTCGACTGGATGGTGATGATACCGTTGTTATCGGTATCACAGATTACGCGCAGCACCAATTGGGTGATTTGGTATTTGTTGAATTACCTGATATGCAATTATCACTAGATAAAGGCGATGAATTGGCTGTAGTGGAATCTGTGAAAACAGCGGCCGATGTGTATGCGCCGATTTCTGGTGTGGTGATTGAAGTCAATTCACAACTGGAATCGCAACCCGATTCAATTAATCAAGATGCTTATGGTAACGGCTGGATTTGTCGTATCAAACCATCAGACATGGAAGAGTTAGATGAGTTGATGGATGCGGATGCGTATGAAGAAATGATTGCTGAGGAAGAAGTGTAATATGCCCTTCATTCCTCACACAGAAACAGATATAGCAGAAATGCTCCAAACCATTGGTGTTTCAAAAATCGACGATTTATTCGATGAAATTCCAAGCGCCATTCCGAATGTCGATTTAATGATGCCCGAAGGCATGGATGAATATTCTGTCACGCGATTATTAGCGAAACGCGCGCCTGCATTTCATTATGGTTCTTGTTTTATGGGCGCAGGTGCTTATGAGCATCATATTCCAGCTGCCGTTTGGGATATTGTGACACGCGGTGAATTCTATACAGCGTATACACCGTATCAACCCGAAGCAAGTCAGGGCACGCTGGAAGTGATTTACGAATATCAATCCCTGATGACAGAATTAATGAGCATGGAAGTATCGAATGCATCATTGTATGACGGTGCATCTGCGATGGTTGAAGCTGTTTTAATGGCGCTACGCATCCATAAAAATGCTTCAAAAAAAATATTGGTGCCACAAAATTTGCACCCACATTATCGCGACACATTAAAATCTATTTTAGATTATCATCCCATTGAATTAATTGCGTGGGAATTTGATAAAAAATCAGGTTGCAATAATCTAGATCAATTAAAAAAGTGTTTGCGCGATGAATATTGCGCAGTTATTGTTTCACAACCCAATTTTTTTGGCGGCGTTGAAGAAATTGATTTGATTGCCGATTTAACGCATGAAAAAAATGCTTTATTAATTGGCGTTGTGAATCCCATCGCAATGGCATTGCTAAAACCCCCTGGAAAATGGGGAAATAATGGTGCAGACATCGTGTGCGGCGAAGGACAGCCATTAGGTGTTCCGATGGCAGGTGGCGGACCTTATTTTGGATTTTTATGTTGTCGCAAAAAAGATATTCGACAATTGCCCGGAAGAATCGTAGGGCGTACTGTTGATGCTCAGAGACGAATTGGTTTTGTATTAACATTACAAGCGCGTGAACAACATATTCGCAGAGCAAAAGCGACATCGAATATATGCACCAATCAAGGCTTGTTGGTAACCGCAGCAACCATTTATATGCGTATGATGGGTGGCGCTGGTTTGCATAAAGTTGCGCTGACATGTGTTGAACAAACTGAAGCGTTAAAAAAATTATTATTATCTATCGAAGGTGTTTCAATCGAATTTGATGCACCTACTTTTCATGAATTTGTGATTCATTTAAATCGACCGGTAGAAGAAGTGTTGAATATTTTTAAGCATCATCATATTCAAGCAGGTTTTGCGTTAAAAGAATCGTATCCAGAATTGGGAAATTGTTTATTGGTTTGTGTAACAGAAACAAAAACACAGAAAGATTTGGAAAAGTTTGCGGAATGTTTGAGGCATGCAGTGAAAGTGTGAGTGTGTAAGGTTTTACGTTGAACTGGTGATATAGTTTAGAGGCTCTCGCGTGAGCGAGTGCGAAAGTTCGAACACCGGCAGTCATACTCACATCGCGCTTGCTAACGCAAGTGCTTGCTGGAAGATCACAACAGTAACATAGCATATTGTTGGTACGTGCTGGTCGACAGTTCGCGCCAGTGAAATAGTTTAGAAGCCCTCGCGTTTGCCGACAGTTCGCGCCAGTGAAATAGTTTAGAAGCCCTCGCGTTAGCGAGGCGCAAATGCGCAAACACGAAAATGCAAAAGAGAGAAAAAACAATGGAAAAACATCTATTACGCCATCAATCCCCAAAAATTCCCCATTCATCTGAACTCGATGTCGTCCGTCATTTCACCAAACTCTCACAAAAGAATTTTTCAATCGAAACGAATTTTTATCCATTAGGTTCTTGCACAATGAAATATAACCCCCGTGTTGCAAAAATGATTGCAGCCATGCCGGGTTATGCACACATGCATCCGCTCATGAATATTACCGAGTGTCAGGGCTATTTAGAAAATTGTTTTGAATTGCAAAATGATATTGCCACATTAACAGGCATGGAAGGTGTTTCATTAACGCCCATGGCAGGTGCGCAAGGTGAATTTGCGGGTGTGGCTATGATCGCAGCGTATCATCGTGATCGCGGTGATACCGCACGCACAGAAATGTTAATTCCCGATGCAGCACATGGCACCAATCCTGCTTCTGCACGTATGTGTGGTTTTGATGTCAAAGAAACTCCAACATGCACAAAAACCGGTGATATTGATTTAGTTGCCCTGCAAAAAGCAGTCGGTCCCAAAACTGCGGGAATTATGTTAACCAATCCATCGACATTTGGATTGTTTGAAAAAGAAATTTTAGCGATTGCAAAAATCACTCATCAAGCGGGCGGATTATTATATTACGATGGCGCCAATTTAAATGCGATTTTAGGTAGAGCGCGTCCCGGTGATATGGGTTTTGATGTGATGCATTTAAACTGTCATAAAACGTTTGCAACACCACATGGTGGTGGTGGACCGGGTGCAGGCCCTGTTGCTGCAAATGCACGATTAAAAGCGTATTTGCCTACGCCGATGGTAGGAAAAAATGAGAATGGTTATTATTGGATGACACAAAAAGATTGTCCTAAATCCATAGGCCGATTATCTACCTTTATGGGAAATGCAGGTGTTTTGTTACGCGCACATATTTATTTGCGATTGCTCGGAAAAAATGGCGCAAAACGCGTCAGTCAATTTGCCACCTTGAATGCAAATTATTTGATGAAACGATTAGAAAAAATTGGATACACTTTGGCATTTCCCAAGCGTCGCGCGAGTCATGAATTTATTATTACTGCAAAACCCCTCACACAAAAAACAGGTGTGACTGCATTAGATATCGCAAAACGATTATTAGATTTTGGTATTTACGCACCGACGATTTATTTTCCATTATTAATTCCAGAATGTTTGTTGATTGAGCCTACAGAAACGGAAAGCAAACACACACTGGATCGTTTTATTGAGGTGATGGAAATTATTTATAAAGAAGCGTTGGAAAATCCCGATAAACTCAAAGGCGCGCCGTATACAACGCCTGTGGGAAGATTAGATGAAGTGAAAGCGGCAAGGGAATTGGATGTACGGCAACGTTATGAAATATAGAGAATATCGTCGTTCTCTGTTTTTTCATGAAATCGGCGGATGATAAATCACTTGTATCACCGTTCCTTCAGGGTCAGCGCAATACAAACTGCGTGCACCATCGCGATGTGTTTTGGGCTGCGCAATTATCTTAATGTTTTTTTGTTTTAAAAATAAAAACCAAGCGTCTACGTCTTCAGGCGTTTTGACAAAAAATCCTATGTGATCGAGTCGTTGTGATGCGCGTTCGCGTTCGCATTTTGAAACGCGATGCAAAGCTAAATTATCATTGCCAGATGTTAAATAGACATTGTCTGCATCAGGTTGCCATTCAACAACCATATTAAAAATATCAACATAAAAGTTTTTGCATGCGTCTATATCAAATACATTTAATGCTGTGTGACGAAGGCCTAGGGTGTTTGGTTTCATAAAATGTTCCATCTATTGACGGGATTTATTAAAAGTTTACTTGTTTGATATGACTGCATCATTAGCGAGATGCTCGTGGGTGACTTGGACGTATCATTTTTCACCCTCGCGGAGGGGGCAGAGAAATTTTTTGTTTGCACGACTGCGCTCGGGAGAAAAAAGACACATCCAAGTTCCCACTCGCTTGTTGGTTCATATTGTTTTGCAGTCATATCATCGCTTTGTCGATTAAAAAGTTAAAAAATTTTTTAATAATTCTATGCCATGCTCTGTTAAAATCGCTTCCGGATGAAATTGTACGCCTTCAATATTTAATGTGCGATGTTTAATGCCCATGATTTCTTCTGGATTTTTTGTCCACGCAGTAACTAAAAAATCATCGGGTAATGTATTTTTATCGACAACCAACGAATGGTAACGTGTTGCAGAAAATGGCGTAGGAATATTTTTAAATACACCGTCATTGTTGTGATAAATCTCTGACGTTTTTCCATGCATAATATTTTGTGCAGTAATAATTTTCGCACCAAAGACTTGTGCTATTGCTTGATGACCTAAGCATACGCCAAAAATCGGTATTTTACCGGCAAAATGTTCAATGCATGATAATGTAATGCCTGCATTATCGGGATTTCCAGGGCCGGGTGAAATAACAATGTGTGACGGATTTAATTTTTCAATGTCTGATAATGTGATGGCGTCATTGCGAAACACGCGAACGGTTTGATTCAGCGCTTGAAAGTAATGCACTAAATTAAAGGTGAATGAGTCGTAGTTGTCGAGCATGAGGATCATTTTTCGATTCCGCGTATTAAAATAGAGCAATGTTGCACTTAACGTAAGCAGTGATTTCAACGTGCAGTTATTCTTTGATTTGTGTGCGCAGCATTTTAACGCGCTCCGCATAATCATCCGCATCAAACAATCCCGACCCCATCACAATAAAATTTGCACCCGCATTAACGACTTGCGCAATATTATCGACTTTAATACCACCATCAACACCCAAAATTATGTTCGGATTATATTGCTCAATTAATTTTTTTGTCGCACGAATTTTTTCAAGACTTTCTGGAATAAATTGCTGTCCACCAAATCCTGCAAAAACAGACATAATTAAAATCATATCTAGATCAGAAAATAAGTCAGCAGGAATGTTGACCGGTTTATCTGGATTAAATGCGAGACCCGCTTGCATGCCAACCGCATGAATTTTATCACAAACACTTTTTGCATCGCCCACAGTTTCCGGATGAAACGTTAAACGATTGGCACCCGCTTTTGCAAACGGTGCAATATAGCTTTCAGGATCTGTTACCATCAAATGTACGTCAATTTCGGCGGTAATGTCGTCATTGCGTAATGCATCGCAAATATGTGCGCCAAATGTTAAGTTCGGCACAAAATGATGATCCATGACATCAAAATGAATCACATCGGCACCTGCGTTTAAAATATCATGTGATTCTTGCCCTAAATGTGCAAAATCAGCGGACAAAATGGACGCTGCGATGGTTGTTTTTCTTAACATATTTCCCCCGCGGATTTTTTATTATTATGCCGTTTTTTGGTATAAAAATCAGTTCTCATGGAGTATAAATATATTGAGACTAGGGTTTTAGCGGATTAAAGTATAACGGAGTATATTTTATGCCAAGAAATATTACTTGTTATCGTGTTGTTTTAACGCAAGCCATATTGCTTCGTGATATGCAAAAAATGCGAAGAACGATGCAATTCACTGCTTTGGAAACTTCTGTTTTGGATGCGTGTCAGCGAGTGATCGAGGGAAATTCGGACACAAAAGAGCGAGATTTGCATATGCTCAATGACGTGCGTAAATCACATCGCGACGAAGAAATTCATCGTCTTTCCCATTTTTTGAAAATGTTTACACCGGTTGTTGCGCAAGCAGGTCCGCAATCTGCGGAAATAAATTCGCGACTGATAGAATTGATTGATGATATTTTTTTATTTACATCACCCAGCGTAAAATTATCTTTATAATTTTTTTATGATATGATTTTTGCCGTGCTGTTAGGGGATGTTGTAAAAAATTAAAAGGAGATTTGTGATGAGAACACCGTTGCTTTCAAGGGAAAATGAATTACCTGATTCGCGAACTTTAAAAGCAGCTACATTGGCACGTATTGCTCGACTCAAATCGGAATACGAAAATGAACGTCGTCGTGTTGTAGGTGAATATACCCGTGATATAAATCTGTCGTTACGCGTGGCACGCGTTGAAAGACAGCTTCACGCATTGGCATTATGCAAAGCGGCGCTTGAAACTGTGAATCCAGAAAATTTAAACGCATTGCAAGAAACATTGGTCAAGGCATACCATCCAACAGAAGGTATTCAACATCCAATTGGTGTGATGCAAGGGTTGAGTTCAGCGTTTTTTCCAAAAGGGGGTCATTCTCTTCCGCGTGGTAGTATTCCAGCGATCAATATGGTCGAAGAAACAATCCGAGTGATGAAGCAATTAGGGCTGGAGCACGAGTCACAATCAACTTTCAGTGCGGGCTATCATGCAGCGTAGTTTTACAGATTTTTTGCTTTTTTAATCTGCTCATAGGCTTGTTTGATACGTTGTGTTTTTTGTGTTGCCACTTTGATCATTTCAGGTGGCAATCCTTTTGCGATTAATTTATCGGGATGATTCTGACTCATCGACCGACGATACGCTGTTTTGATTTCTTCACCGGTTGCGTTTTGCGTGATACCTAAAATTTGATACGCGTCACTTAAAGACAGGGCATCAGATCGTGTTTGCGGGCGCTGATATTGATACTGGTATTGCCTACGATATTGATTGTCAGATTGATTAAATTGAAATCCTGGGACACCTAGTTTTGTGCAAATATGCTGTAGTGTGGCTTTTTTTGCATCGGATAAATAACCATCTGCAGATGCCATCTGCATTTGCACATCTAAAAACAGTTGCAATAAAGCAGGCTGCATTTGACACGCCGCACGCAATTCAAATAAAGAATGATCCGGATTAAAATCAGGTTCTTTTCCGATCGAAAAAAGAGTGATCGCTTGTTGTTTTGAGGCTTCATTTAAGCCCATTCTTGACATAATCAAACGCGCGGTATGAATTTCATTTTCAGAAATGCGACCATCTGATTTTGCGACATATCCCATGATTTTAAAGGTATTGTTAAAAAATAATTGCTGGGATTGCGTGTGAATATTGCCTCTCGCTGCTTGGACAAAGGCTTGAAAATAGCCTAAATCATACAAATGACCCGCAATAAATCCGAATGCCATGCCAATGGGGCCGCCGAATATTAGGCCCAATAGCGCGCCAATGACCTTACCTCTGAATCTCATGTGCTCATTCTCTTAATTTGAGTTAAGATTGTAGCATTAATTCATACAGACTCGGATAAAACAATGACCGTCGTTCCGCATTTGGAAACTGCTTTAACAGGCCCATTATTGGCGCTTGAGAAAAAATTTCTCAATAATCAGGTGGCGATTGAGAGTTGGTTTCGAGGACAATGGCAATTAACACCACCGACATTTTATGGATCGGTTGATCTGCGAAATGCGGGATTTAAATTAGCACCCGTTGATACGAATTTATTTCCTGCAGGATTTAATAATTTGAATCCAGAGATGATGGCACTGTGTGTGCAAGCTGTACAGTCAACCATGGCTGAAAAGTGCCCGAGTGCCACACGATTATTATTGATTCCCGAAAGTCATACACGCAATATTTTTTATTTTGAAAATTTAGCAACGTTATCCGAAATTTTAAAACGCGCTGGATTTGATGTGCGTATTGCATCGCTCATTCCTGATTTAAAAGAACCGTTACAACAAACACTGCCATCAGGACGCGATATTATTTTAGAGCCATTGGTGCGTGACAATGACCGCGTGGGTGTTAGTAACTATTTTCCCTGCTGTATTATTTTAAATAATGATTTTTCTGCGGGAATTCCAACTATTTTGCAAAACACAACACAAACCATTTTGCCGTCATTAAAATTAGGGTGGTCGACGCGTTTGAAATCCGATCATTTTCGCTTGTATCAAACGGTGACAGAAGAATTTGCAAAAATCATTGATATTGATCCGTGGCTAATTAATCCATATTTTGATCATTGCGGTGAAGTTGATTTTTTAAATCAAAATAATAATCAAGATTGTTTGGTTGAAAATGCCAATCGGTTATTTGAAAAAATTCGTGCAAAATATGCGGAATATAAGATTACGCAGCCACCTTTTTTAGTGGTAAAAGCCGATCAAGGTACGTATGGCATGGCAGTCATGATGATTAAAGATGCCAAAGAATTGGAAAATTTAAATCGCAAACAACGCACAAAAATGTCGTCATTAAAAGGGGGTGGCGCTGTAACGAAAGTGATTATGCAAGAAGGCGTTTATACATTTGAAACGGTGGGTGATGATAATGCCGTAGCAGAACCGGTTGTGTATCATATTGGTCGTCATGTTGTCGGTGGATTTTATCGCATTCATAAAAATCGTGATATCGATGAAAATTTAAATGCACCTGGCATGGATTTTCAGCCATTGGCTTTTGCAAAAAATTGTCATGTACCGCCGTATAAAAATAACGGTCTTGATTCGGTGAATCGATTTTATGCCTATGGTGTAGTGGGAAGATTAGCAATGATTGCGGCTGCGAGGGAAATTGCATGAATATTGGTTTCTTAATGGATCCATTATCAAAAATAAATATCAAAAAAGACACGACATTTTCCATGCTGTTAGCTGCACAAGCGCGCGGATGGCATTGCAGCGTGATTATGCCGGAAGATATTTGGTTGCAAGATGGCATTGCGTGGGGACATATGCAATCGGTTAAAGTGTTCGATAATGCGGAACATTTTTATGAAAGGGGTGATGTGATTGAACAGCCCTTGGTTGATCTTGATGTGTTATTAATGCGAAAAGATCCGCCCGTCGATATGCATTATATGCATTTAACCTATTTGTTAGAGCAAGCAGAATCACAAGGATTATTGGTATTAAATAAGCCATCGAGCTTACGCGATGCGAATGAAAAATTATTTACAGCGTGGTTTCCGCAATGTTGTCCGAAAACATTGCTGACATCCAAAAAGGAATTGATTCTTGATTTTCTAGATTCTGTTGAAAATGCGGTGATCAAACCGCTGGATAATATGGGCGGCCAATCTGTTTTTCGATTGTCTGCCAATGATCCTAATCACAACGTGATCATTGAAACAATCACGCACAATTTTACGAGAAAGGTTATGGTGCAGCAATTCATACCTGAGATTGCACAAGGCGACAAGCGTATTTTAATGATTAATGGCGAACCAGTGCCCTATGCTTTAGCGCGCATACCAAAAAGCGATGATTTTCGTGGTAATTTAGCATCAGGTGGAACAGGCGAAGGGCGCGAACTAACCGACCGCGATCGCTGGATTTGCGAACAAGTGGGGCCTGTATTAAAAGAAAAAGGATTGTTATTTGTGGGACTCGACGTGATCGGTGATTATTTGACAGAAATTAATGTGACAAGCCCCACTTGCGCGCGGGAATTAGACCATTTTTTCGATTTAAATATCGCATCGGATTTTTTGGACGTGGTAGAGCAGAATTGCAAATAAAACTTTTTGCATGTACAGTTTTAGGGTGCATTGAAGTTGTGCCGACATTCTTCAATACACTTTTGATGTTTATATTTTTTGATAGATAAAAGGGAGTTTAACTATGATCAGCAATTTTAGAAAAACACTTGTATTAGGGTTATTACTGGGATGTGGTACTGCAATGGCAGGTGGAATGACGACTGAGCCTATGCAACCGGTTTCAAATTATGATGGGTTTTATTTGGGTGGTGATGTGGGCGGTATGGGGTTTACGTCAGATCGACACGGTTATAATACCACCGCAGATGATACGCGTGATCTTGGAGATATTGATGTACAAGGTGGCGGACTCTTGGGATATGATTTCACGCTAAGCAATCATTTTAAGTTGGGCTTAGAAGGATTTATTGCGGATGATCAAATTGCCAATATATTCACAAACAATATATCAGGAGCACAGTATCAAATGAAATTAAGATATAACTGGGGTGTTCGTGTATTACCCGGTTATGAATTTTCTGAAGGCACTGTTGCTCACCTTGTGTTGGCTTATTCAGACGCATATTTCAATGAGTCAGATACGGGCTTTAATACTGTATTAGCGTCGACCAATTTTGATAAAGGTGGCTTCCAAACAGGTTTGGGTGTAACAACACCTTTAGCTGGTAATTTCTTTATGCGTGTTGATGCGCTGTATACGATGTATGGCACACATACAAATACTGGCAGCACAGTTACCTACAGAAGTTATTTAAGCACAATGGAAGGTGATTTTGGTATCACTTATAAATTTGTTTAAATAAAAAAACTCGAAAGATCTTGTGCTGCAAGATCTTTCGAGTATCTTTGTATGCATGAATCCAGAATTAATCGTTATTGATCATCGCTTATCACTCAAAATATCTGAAAAAAGTTTGGTTTATGTTGATTTTCTCGACGGTGCATTGGCGCATCGACGAAAATATGGTGGTGGAAAAAACCAATTAATTGCTAAAGCAGTCGGCATCAAACCCAAAATTAAGTTATCTGTTTTAGATGTGACGGCGGGATTGGGACGTGATGCATTTGTGCTCGCGACGTTGGGTTGTGATGTATCGATGTGTGAACGTTCACCGATTATTTACGCTTTACTGGAAGATGGATTAAAGCGCGCGCAAAAAGAAGAATGGTTTTTGCAATTGTCTTTAAAATTAATTCACGCAGATGCAATCGAATATTTAAAATTAATTTCAAAAGAAAATTTTCCTGATGTGATATATATTGACCCCATGTTTCCCGAAAAAAATAAATCCGCATTGGTGAAAAAAGAAATGCGTGCATTGCGTGATGTCGTGGGTGATGATTTGGATGCTGAAAAATTATTATCGGCAGCATTGTTAGTTGCTAAGAAAAGAGTTGTCGTCAAGCGCGCAAAATTAGCACCGACGTTGACGAGTAAAAAACCGGATGTGGTGTATGAGGGGAAAAGCAGCAGATTTGATGTGTATTTGCGCTTTCGCTGATGCGAAAGCTTCTAAGCTTTGCATGCGCACCCGCTCACGCGGGCGCTTCTAAGCTATATCACTAGAGCAAACGGGCGGGGAGTGCGTGACTTGAATATACACTATTGGCACTGCTCTCTGAGCGAGCACTTACTGGTGATATAGTTTAGAAGCACTTGCGTTAGCAAGCGCGATGTAAGTATTACTGCTGTTTTTCTTACTTTCGCACTCACTCACGTGAGCGCTTCTAAGCTATATCACTGGCACAAACCATCAGCAAGTACGTGCTAGTGATATCGTTTAGAAGCCCTTGCGTAAGCAAGCGCGCTTACATGCACTTGCGTTAGCATGCGCGATTACATACTTACGCGATTAGTAAGGCGCGATTCAAATCGCAACTCAACTCAAAAGAAATAATTCGCTCTCCCCATTTCATCGTATTCCTTATCATAGTAAAGTGCCATTTTCTTTCCCTGCTCTTCAATAACATAATGCATCGTTGGAAATAAAAATTCAGGTCTCCAAATTTCTTTAGCACTACCACCTTCAGCCCAAAAATTTTTACGTTGAGAAATATCAATGTGATTATTTTTTAAATGTTTTGTAGCGTAAATTTTAATTCGTGTTCTTGCCATCTTTCCAGGCATATCTGATCGCAAAACAATATGCACATGATTCGTGCGAACATGCGCTGCATGCAAATACCAATGGTTGTAATCACATGTATCAATAATGGATTGTAAAACCGTTTCCCTTTGCGCTACATTCATAATAAATTCATTCTCGGCACATGCTTTTCTCATAGCAACTTGTAAATGAGGATTTGCTTTAATGCGTGGTGTACCAAAAATATTGTGCAGAGGATCAACGCTCAATCGCGAATCGCCATGCAACCAAGTCGCGTAGGTTCTAAAAGTCAGAAAGTAAGCGATGGGGATGTCTTTTTTAATATTTTTCATGCTGAAAGGATATCAGCGGTTTAAAAAAATTTCGTACCGTGTTTTGATGTAATCGCGCATGCTAACGCAAGGGTATGTAATCGCGTAAGT
>Ga0207016_1036_pt1 | contig 29900 bp, 37 predicted proteins | sample Alteio_BWMinCont_54_FD_153469 | JGI IMG/M metagenome (GOLD analysis project Ga0207016, IMG submission 153469) | Enriched cells from forest soil in Barre Woods Harvard Forest LTER site, Petersham, Massachusetts, United States -... | ecosystem: Environmental > Terrestrial > Soil > Temperate forest >...
TGAGCCAGCAGATCCGCGATCTGGAAACCGAACTCGGCACGCTGTTGTTCCACCGCGTGCCGCATGGCGCGGAACTGACCGATTCGGGCCGCGAATTCCTCACCGAGGCCCGCGCCGTGCTGAGCGGGGCCGACCATGCCAAGGAGGTGGCCAGACGCGCCCATCGCGGCGAGATCGGCCAGCTGTCGCTCGGATTCACCGGTTCGGCGGCCTTCAATCCCGTGGTCAGCGCCACCATCCGCAATTTTCGCCGCTCCTGGCCCAAAGTGCTGCTGTCGCTGGAAGAGATGAATACGTTCCGTCTGCTGGAGCGCCTGCAGCGCGGCGATCTCGATGCCGCCTTCATTCGTCCCGGTGCCCAGGATCCCGAAGGCGTGCGGGTGCGCCGCCTGCCGCCCGAGCCGATGCTGATCGCACTGCCCGCCAGCCATCCCTTGGCGGCGCAGACCGAATTGCCCCTGACCGCCTTGGCCGAGGAGCCTTTCGTGCTGTTCCCGCGCGGAGTGGGGCTGAGCCTCTATGACCAGATCGTCGAGAGCTGCCGCAAATCCGGCTTCGACCCGGTGATCGGGCAGGAGGCGCCACAGATCTCCTCGGTGGTCAATCTGGTGGCGGCCGATCTCGGCGTCTCGATCGTGCCGCGCTCGATCGCCCAGATCGCGCTGGAGGGGGTGGTCTATCGCCCGATCATCGGCATCGCCCCGACCGCCAGTCTGGCGCTGGCCACGCCGCGCGACAGCCGCTCGACGATCGTCCGCAATCTTCTCAGCTTGCTATAGAGCGGTTTGCGATTTCTTTGAATCGCAAACCGCTCATTGCGCCGACTGGCGCCGCGCCGGTCGTCCGGCGGAACCGCTGAGCCGGAGGCGAAGCGTCACAGTGTCTAGAGCCTCACAAACGCCTTAATTGGACCTCATCTCATTAGCCCATCTGATGAGGGGGAGGCAGGATTGCGGGTTCTGGCTGGTTTTGCGCTGGCGATCGTTTCTCTGGCGGCCTTTGCCGCGCCCCCCGACGCCTCCATCCAGGAGATCGTCGTCTCCGACTGGCGGCATTCGGATCATAGATCCTACCGTTCCATGCTGGATGGCATGGATGTGTTTGAAAAATTTCACGCCATGGCGCCGGACGCCGCGCTTCGATTCAAGATCATCTCGCGAAACAAGCCGGACTCGGCCGCGACACTGCACCTGGCGATCGTGGGCGACACGAACGCCATCCCGGTTCCGCTTGCCGAGGATTTGAGCTTTACCCTGGTCAGGGATGACGCGGCAAAAAAAGACGACGCGATTGTCGGCTCCAATCGGCGGGATCCCAGTTTCGTCTGGGTCCCCGACATCAGAACGCCGGGCCTGCCGCCGACTGTGAGGCGATTGGGCGATCTCAGGCTCGAATGCATGGTGAATTGGGCCGCCAAAATAAGGCCGCCAATTCTCGCGCCGGCAGGCTATGCCGTTGCGGCGCTGACGGAAAGCCCCTGCCTGAGCGCGATGTTTCATCCGCTCTTTATCGCCGATCGGGCGCTCTTCAACATAACGCTGCAATCGGGACCGCGCCGGCAACAGATCTCGGCCAACTGGTTTTTTGGCGCCAATGCGCCCCCGGGCGTGCTGGAGCTTACCGAACTGCGCTTCTTCTATGATCGGCTCTATGTCTTGCCGCTGGCCGATAAAAGCTGGGACGACGATACGATGGTCGAGTTCGACTATATGGATGACGAGGCGAAATGATGAGCGCTGTCCGCTTGATCGTTTTAGGCGCCGCCGCGCTGACGATGACGGCTTGCGCTTCATCGACCGGCAATGGCGCGATAAAGACCCTGTCGCCGGCCGAGGCGCAAACATCCCTCGAAATCGGCAAGTCGACAGAAGCCGATGTGAAAAATCTATTCGGCGAGGCGAAAGTCCGCAAATTCGACAGCGGCTATGAGGTTTGGGTCTATCAAAACACCGAGCGGGTAAACAGGGCGATCTTGTTCGTGCCCGTGGTCGGCTTGGCCTATCGCGCCTTTGATCAGTTCAGCGACAATCCGAAAGAGCTCGAGATCTTATTTGATCCAAGCGGGGTGGTAAAAAAATACGCCTTCAAGGATGGGGCGATTTAGCAAGCGCCGTGCAATCTGCTAGGCTTGCTGAAAAGCTGACGAGGAAACCCAAGATGATGCTCAGGAATTTGGCGCTGGCGGCGCTCGCTCTGGCCGGTCTTTCGGCGATGGCCGAGGCGCCGAAGCCGCAATCGGGCGACGCGATCTTCAAGAATTTCACCTTCCACGATGGCGGCTCTCTGCCCGAGCTGAAGCTCCATTATTACACGCTGGGCACGCCGCACCGGAACAAGGCCGGCCATGTCGACAATGCGGTGATCCTGCTGCATGGCACGGGCGGTACGGGCGAGCAGTTCCTGCGTCCGCAATTCGCCGAGACCCTGCTGGTGCCGGGCGGCCTGTTGGACCCCGCGCGCTATTTCATCATCATGCCCGACAATATCGGCCATGGCGGCTCCTCGAAGCCGAGCGACGGGCTGCACGCCAAATTCCCCCATTACGACTATGACGATATGGTCCAGGCGCAATATCGTCTGCTGACCGAGACGCTGAAGGTCGATCATCTCAGGCTGGTCTTCGGCACCTCGATGGGCTGCATGCATGCCTTCGTCTGGGGCGAGACCCATCCCGATTTCGCCGATGCGCTGATGCCGGCGGCCTGTCTCCCGACGCAGATCGCCGGACGCAACCGGTCCTGGCGCAAGATGCTGATGGATGGCATCACCAACGATCCGGCTTGGGCCGGCGGCGAGTATAAGGAGCAGCCCAAGGAAGGGCTGCGCATCGCCGGCGACATGTTGATCCTGGCGGGCGGCGCTCCCCTGCCCTGGCAGATCGCCGAGCCAACCCGCGATCAGGCCGACAAGAAACTCGACGAACTGATCGCCCATTATCTGGAAACGCTCGACGCCAATGATATTTGGTATCAGGTGGATTCGTCGCGCAATTACGATCCCTCGTCGAAGCTCGGCTTGATCACCGCGCCGATGATGTGGGTCAATTCCGGCGATGATTTCATCAATCCGCCGGAACTCGGCGTCGCCGAGAGAGCGGTCAAAGAGATCAAGCGCGGCGAGTTCTACATGGTCCCCTTGAGTGCCGACACACATGGCCACGGCACCCACACCTGGGCCAAATTCTGGCAGGACAAGATGGCGCATCTGCTGGAGATCAGCGGTCCCAAAAAATAGGAGAACTCCATGTTCTGGCTCGTCATTCTGCTGGCGGTCTTCGCTTTCCTGAAATTCATGCTGCTCTTGCCGGCCCAGTTCGCCATCGGCGCGGCCGCCGTGGTCACGCTGGTCCTGTGGCTGCTGTGGAAGCTGAAATGGGTGATCCTCGGCATCATCGGCCTCGAAGAGATCTTCGGCGGCCGCGGGGATGGTGCGTGACGCTCGCGGAACTGGGCAGCAAAACCAGTTTTGACCATATCGAGCGGCACGCGAGAGAAACGCCGGACCGGATCGCCATTACCGGCCCTGAGAGACAGGTCTCGTGGGCGCGTTTCCGGGCAGATGCCGGCCGCTTCGCCCAGGCGCTGGACAAGCTCGGCATCGAACCCGGCCAGATCGCGGCGATTTCCCATCCCGACCGTTACATCCATTGGCTGCTGGTGATCGCCTGCGAAACGATCGGCGCCGTATCCGCCTCCTTCGCCGCCGGAGATCCGGCTGACGACGCCGCGCATTTGCTGAGGCTGGCCGATCTCGTCCTGACGGACCGCCCTGTGCCGGGATGCAACCAGCATCTTCTCACCGAGGGCTGGATCGCCGGCGTGTTGGCGCAAACCGGCGCGGGCCAACACCGACGACATCCGGCCACGCCCGACGCTCCTTTGCGTATCGCGCGGACCTCGGGCAGCACCGGGACGCCGAAATGTATGGTGATCAAGCGGCGGATGCAGGCCTATTGGATCGCCTCCATGGCCGCTTACAATTTCAACAACGGCCCGGCGACCCGCTTCTATGCCGCCTACCCTCTCTCGGTCAATCCCAGCTACTACCGGATCGAGGCCTGTCTGAGGCTGGGAGCGACCATCATTTTCGGGCATGCCAGCCAGGACCTCGTCACGTTCGAAGCGACCCATTGCTGGCTTCTGCCCCGCGACATGGTGGCTCTGCTGCAAGGCGTTCGCGGGGCTTGGCCCTCGGCGCGGCCTCTCCACATGATCCTGAGCGGAGGACCGGTATCCGCCGCCCTGCATGACCAGACCGCGGCGCTGCTGGGAACGGAGGTACGCATCGTCTATGGCGCCAACGAGATCGGCGGGATCGGACTGCAGGACCGCGACGGTGTCGGGACCGTGCTGCCGGAGATCGACTTCAAGATCGTCGACGAGGACGGGCGGGCGTTGCCGGCGGGCGTCCCGGGCACCATTGCGATCCGCTCACCCGGCTTGGTCGAGGGTTATCTGAATGACCCGGAAACCACCCGCGCTTTTTTTGCGCAGGGGCGGTTCCTCACCGACGATATCGGCGTCCTTCTCGCGGACGGACGCTTCCGTATCATCGGGCGCCGCAGCGAGATCATCAATCTGGGCGGCGTGAAGCTGTCGCCTGCTCCCATCGAAGAGGGCTTGCGCGCCGATATCGCCGGGATCCGCGACGTCGCCGTGACCGCGCTGCCCAATCCCCAAGGGATCGACGAGATTTGCGTCGCGGTGGTGCCCGACGCATCCGCCGATCCATCCGCTCTCCTCAACTCGGTCCGCGCGGCTCTCGACCCCTCCTTCGGCTGGGTCTGGCTGTTAGCCTTGAAGCAACTGCCGCTGACCGCAAGCGGGAAGGTGCAACGATCGGCGGTAAAGGAAATCTTCGCCGCGATGCGGCCGCGCTAACCGCCATGGCGTTTCCGAATGGATCCAAGGCTTGTCCGACTCCCGCAAGACCGAGACGGCGGGACTGATCGTTATCGACATAGATCATTTCTAGTCGGTCAATGACCGCTTGGGCCACGATGGCGGCGACAAGGTTCTGCGCCAGGTCGCCGATATATTGACAAAGAACACCAGCGAGATTGAGTCCTGAAACTCAAAAAGCCGCAGACCCTTGAGGATCCGCGGCTTTTGATTGGTCGGAGTGAGAGGATTCGAACCTCCGGCCCCTGCCTCCCGAAGACAGTGCGTGGTGCTTTTTCAACGCTCGGCACTACGGAAGCTTCTGGCCTAAACCCGCACAAACCGTGATGTTTTTACCCTTCCTACACACCTTTAGGTGTCATAAGAAACAGATAGATGTCGTAAGTTCCATTTATCAGTGTGGCGCAAGTGTGGCGCACATGTCTGGCCCCGCCGATAGGCAATAGCGGCGCAAGAGCCTCTACGGATTATAGTCTTTCGGAAGTCGCTTTTGCCCTCGCGCCGGCAGAACCGGCTTAGCAGGCCACGCATAGCGCGATGGAAAGCGGAGCGCGGTCGACGCTCGCTGGGCAAAGCGGCTCAGTTCCTCCGCCCTCCATTCTATCCAGGCAAATTCTTCAATCAGCTTTTTCCCAGCAAGGTTTTTCGCGCGCTGGTTACCGGAGGATCTCGAAGCGGCCATCTCATAGCGCTCATAGTCAATCTCAAAGGCAGCAGGCGCGTGAACCGCATTATTTCGAGCATCTGCCAGGTTGGAAACTCGCTCGATCATCCAGAGGAGATCATCCCTCGCGGTCGGGAGCGTGGCCTTCCATCGATCTTCAGCCACTGATTGAATTGCGGCCTTGAGCATTGCTTGTTGAGACCGATCGACGACGGACGAATGCCAGATAGCATGACCCGTTGCAGCGTCCATGAGCGTCACGTCGCAGAACAGATGGGACAGCTGTTCATGTAAATAGTTCCATGAGTGCGCAACCCTGCCGAGAGCCAAAGCATAAGCGTCGAACGCTGCTTTCATCTCATCGTCACTTGGCACCCTGACTATTCGTGGCTCTGCTTCGTTCTCCATGCCCCCCCTCTTCATCCCTCGTCTAGGCCCTCAAAATTTCTTGAAGCATGTACCACCGTGCACCGCTTCAAGTACCGAACATTCGAGAACCGAGCCGCTTCCGTCGGGGCGAACCTCGATGCTATAGCTGCGCCCGTCAGCGCATTTAACGTTCCAGAACGCGTCATTCTCAGTGCCCGGCAATGTAGGAAGTTTGGGCCGATGGTCCGTTGACGTTCCTGAATTGCTTTTCATATCTCCCTGGTAAAAGGCAACCTGCCCCTTGCACCCCTGGCCCGCGACCTTTCCGAGCTTTTCAGCGGCGGCAGGTGCGGTCTGGGCGAGCAACCAGTCGTTTGCCGGATTTCTTACATGGCTTGACGTACTGGCCTTCATACTTGAACCGGCCTGCTTTTCTGACGACTTTTGGTCTGGCGTGCGAGTTATCGCGACCGCGGCAACGAAGCCAACAATCCCCGTCAGAAGTATCCATCGCTTCATATCCCACCCCTTAATCCGCACAGCGCTAAGCGCAGCCGCCTATCGCATCAGCCGCCATATGACGAAACCGAGGGCCAGCACGATCAGCACATTGGTGACGGAAATGGGCCGGGAAGTGAGCGCGTGCTCGAGCCGGACCAAGCGCCGATATATGCCGTAATTTGCTTGCGCGATATCAGTGAAGAAGGCCCGGTCATAGTCATCTTCTGGTTCCTCCCGAAACGGCAGGTTCGCCTGAATTCGGGGCGGAAATTCAAAGCTAAATGAGAAGTCCTCAATGTCGATGGCTGTTAACGCCAAATTGTCCCATTTCTGCTCCGAGCCGTCGGGTGCGTTCCCGAAGGTAATTCCTTCCCACGCGAGAAATATCGTCGCCTGACCGGGGAGCCGCCCCGCTTTAATGAAACTATGAAACTCGGCCAGCTTTTCTTTGGAGAGCCAAATCATAAACCACAGCTGTGCTGCATACTCCGCTCCGCCTTCGCGATAAGTCATTGCGCCTTTGCGCTGTGCGCCTTCAACCTCTTCGCTCTTTTCGATCACGAACAAAGTCGCTTCGATCGCTTTATCGGCCTGTTTTCTCAGCGCTGCATAGCGGCTATTTTGAAACACCTCACCTGTCGCCAGATCGAGGCGCAGCCGATCTTCCGGCTCGACGTTAAACGCCACGCTGAATTTTTGATCGGTCCATCCCGCGTTCGTTTTCAACAGATTGAGAATCATCGGTGCCCCCGCCGCCGCAATTTACAGGCGATCATGGCTCATAGGCCCACTACTGTAAATTCCGTCCATTAAGTGGAGTAAATGGACGGGATGATCGCATATAATTTGACGGCTTCCAGGCGAGGAACGAGAACAGATGGCCTGCATATTTATTAGGTTTCTTGATTGGATCGAACATCACCCTGGCACTGCGGGCTGGGTCCAGGGCATCGGCGCGATTATCGCGCTAGCTGTTGCAATTATGGTTCCGATTCGCATCGCAAGCCGAACCGAGCGGCTCGCAAGGCAACGCTTCCTAGAAACAATCGCTGCGATCGGCGCTGAGGCCCAGGAGTGCCTGGCGAATGCAGCAAAGGAACTCGGCCCAGATCCAGATCAAGGCCGGACGCACGTTAGAAGCGTCGCGGTTTTTAACCGTTTTCGCGTTGCGGCCGCTGCGGTCGAGGGCATCCCTGTCCACATGGTGCCGCACCATAACCTTGTCCGCGCAGTCATCGCCCTGAAGCAGATTATGTCCGAGGGAATGATGCAGTATGAGGCGGCGTTTCGGGAGATCGACGAGCATCAAACCCTCGTCCAATCCGAGGCCTATGGAATGGCATTTTCCGATCTCACCACCCGCGCCCACCCCTATCTATCGGAGATCGAGCGCGCTGCGGTCGAACTTTCCAAATAGAGGCTATTCGGATTTTGGGGTTGATTTGATCGGAATCGACGCCTGATCGCCGAGAGGCGTCAGGGTTGCCAGCGCCGGCAAGCTGCTGGGGGTTCAACCTGGAGCCAAGCTATTGACGGCGTCCGAACATCCACTGGACGAAGGGGGATGGACTATAGGTTTGATCAACCACACTGTCCGGAACTGGCGCGTTCCAGCCACCGGCGCCGATCTGCACGCCCGAGCTGCTGGGCGCGCTGACGCTAAGCATCGCCTCGGAAGCGGGTACGGGTGCTTCGTCTTGATGTTGGCCGTGACCGTGCGGCGACATTGCCCACAAATACGCAGTCGCTGTCACCCCCATTATGGGCCACAGGCCGGGCTTCTTCATACCAATCAACATCTTCGTTTCCCTTGTGCGTCGTTCAGTCGCGGATCTTCGCTTTGAGTCTGGTCACAGCGTCGAAGAGTGCCGAAGTATTACCTCCCGCGTCATTCCGGCTTCATCCGGCCCATGCGCTCCAGATTTTCCTTGAGGCGCGTTTTTCTGGAGCCAAATCCACGCATTGCCTGAAGCGCCCTTCGTCGCTCCTTGCGTGTGGGCTGCTCCTCCTCAGGGATCGATCCCGATCCATGGCTCGTCGGTCGCGCATACAGATGCGAATTCCGACCAACAATCGATGATCCGCCGTTATAGCTCCTGTGTCCCATGCCGTTTGCGATCTTCGATCATTCCAACATCGTAATCGGAATGGCATCGAGACTCTCGATTGCCGCGAGATAATCCTTCACGGCCCATGCCTGCGAAACATATTCGTCGATCGCGGCAGCCAACGGATCACCATCAGGTGAATCCGCGAGTCCTCGCTTCTGCTTCATGTGATGTCCGAGTTCGTCCGGGTTAAAATCATCCCGGCCGACTATTTCGTTTAGAGCAATAAAGAACCTTTTTTCATCTGACGGATGGTGAGTGTGCCACGTATTGGTCTGAAGAAATCTATCGAATGCCGCATACATCTTCGCGTTCCCCTTAGAAGCACATACCGCTTAGGGACATTTCTTGTCGCCGCCAAGACCGGCTGCAAAGCCGGCCTTCCAGGCGTCGCTATCCATTTCAAGGCGCGGTGAGGCGGTCATGCGCGCTTCCTGTGCGCTTCGACATAGGCGCGCAGCACCTGGTTGATGCGCGTCTGGTAGCGGCCGCCAGCTGCCTGAAAATAGTCCAGAATGTCCGTATCCAGGCGAATGTTGATCGCCCGTTTCCCAGGCGCGACCAGCTCGGCGCCCTCTAGCCAATCGGACGTGGCGATCGGCGCCACGTCCTTATCGTCGGTAGCTTGGGCGGCGATCTCGGTGTCTGACAGGCGATTGAGGCGCTGCCAGTCAGTCCGACCGGTCCGGCGGTCGCTCAGGGTGCGCCGCGTAATATTTTCGTCGCTCATTTCGGTCTGCGATCCTCGCGGAAATTATTCGGCAGACATCGCCGCGCATGGTGTACACGACGGCCAGGACGTGGCCGGCGACAACACCATAAGCGACTATTCTTACCTCTTTATAATCAAACCTATCATCGACGCGCTCTAGCGTGTTTCCGTCGAAAATAGAAATAGCATCTTCAAAATCGATACCGCGCTTTTCGATGTTCTCGCGGTTTTTAGTCTCGTTCCACTCGAAGGAAATCATGCTTGTGCTCCCTGTCGCGCTTTCTACGCGACGCTTTCGAAGTTATGACCATTTTTGTATCTCCTTTTGAGATCTAAGATTCTGAGTCGTTTGTTTTGAGGCGTAAGTTTGAAGCTGAGAGCGGTCAGTTTTGATTCGTGAGTTTTGAGTCTGGTTCAGGAGTTAGTCAACCCTAGGGCTGTATTCACGAATGTAAATACACCAGTGGCGCCGTGAGAGTCAATTTATCTCGGGCGCGTCCTCTGGTTTGGGCTCTATTCGCAAAGCTGCGGCCAGGGCGGAACGAGACCCTGCGGCGGCCGAACTCCTCGACCTGGCCATCAAGGCCGAGGCCGTTGCCGTCGAGTTGGTCAGGCGGAAGACAAATTGAGCCGCAAGCGGGCCTAGTCCTCGACCTTCCACTCCGCCGAAACCTGCTCGGGATAGCCGCCGAGCTCGGGCTCTCGCCCGACCCAATCCTCGAAAGCCTGGCGGCGCTCTTCCGGCAAGGCCTTCCATACTGCGCATCGCTCCGGTGTCCATGCCCGCGGCTTCCAATGTCCACCACCCTTCCCTTCTTTTCCCGACACCTAACTCCCCCTCGCCCCGCCCAATTGTCGGCCCCTTCTACCTGCCCTACCACCCTGCTGTCGAGTCGACGCCATTGCATTTCGACTCGCCAATGTTCTATTTTTGTTCTCATGCCGAACAACGTCCACCGGCTCACCCCGTGCTACGGCCACGACACCATTGAAACATGGCGGCGGCGCGGCGCGACCTCCCTGGAACTGTGGTGTGTCGGAAACCCAAAATGCCATTACTGGTACGTCATCGATATCGAGACGGCGATCGAGAAATGGGAGCCGGGCACATCGCTGGTCATGCTTGCCCGTCGGGCACGCTGCCAGAAATGCGGACAGAAAGGGTGCCATGTCCAACCGTCATCCCGCCTCCCCAACGGCAAGTACAATTGGGGCGAGAGCGAAGGGAAGCACCTGGTTGAAACGAGGCCGGCCTGACTGACGAGATAACGGTCTCGGCCTAGCCCCCGCCTGCCTAATATGTTATTGATAAATGACCAGATAGATTCAGATAACTTTACGATTGTATATTGATACATTCAATAAAGTATGACACTCATATCGCCGCAATATGCGGAGGGATGCGCAATGAGTGACATAATTTCGGTACTGACATTCAAATCGACGGAGTCGATCCTCGCAACCGGCGGGACCCAATCCTGGGCGCTCGATCGAAACCGCGCGGCTCGCTGCGATTATGTAGTTATTTGCAGAAATGCGCATTCGCGCGAGGCCGAGGGGCCGGAATTGCACGGTACGGCGTTCCTCATCGGCAAGGTGAAGGACGTAATCCCGTCCACGGAGACTCCTGGGCGCTGGCTTATCCTGATCAGCGAGTATGCGGAGGTCGACTATCCCAACGAGTGGCAGGGCCGGAACCCGGTCGCCTATTGGAAGGACACCGATTATGAGGATATCGATTTTAAGGCGCAGGACTATCAGCCGTTGACGAACACGGCCCCGGGACTGACGATTTCAGAGGCCAAAGCCGGTCTCGCCATCGGACTGAATATTCCCGAGTCCGCGATTGAGATCATCATTCGGGCGTAGTTGAGGACTTTAGCCAATCCGGCTCGCTCCGCTTCAGCTTGTCGTCATCAATCGGCTGTTACCACAACGGCCCCGCCATTTCTGGCGGGGCCGTTTGTCAAAGCATGAAACTGCGTAAATGGACGAAACCGCACTTAGCCCCTTCGATCTTTACGAACCGTACAATATACCGTATAGTACGTCTACATAACCGTATTATACGTATAGGGGCACAACTATGGTTCCCAAGTCTGAACGCTTCGAGCTTCGGCTCGATGAAGAACAGTTGAGCCGGATCGGCGATTGGATCGAAAAGCAAGAAGATCGACCGTCGAAGGCTGAGGCGATCCGCCGGCTTGTCGAGGTCGGCCTGTCCATCGGCGACTCGCGCTACGTTCATTTCTCTGACGGCGAAAAGCTGCTGATGTTCATGATGAGAGATGTCTATAGGGCATTGAAGATTAAGGACGGCGACATCAACCCCGAATTCGTCGCCAACATGATCGCCGGCGGCCATTATTGGGCGCCGAAGTGGGAGATGACGGGCATCTATCACAATCACGTCGATGACCACCGCGCTCTCAGCCATGTGGTGGATGTGCTCGATATGTGGTCGTTCATCGAGAGCGGTTATCAGCGGTTGTCGGCCCTGGACAAAGACGCCCTCGCCGCACAGGTCGGCCCTTGGGGCAAGGACCCGAAATTTCCCGGCTTCGATGGCAATAACGAGAGCGAGGAAATGGGGATCGCCGGCTTCATGATCAACAAGATGGATCGCTTCAACAGCTTCAAGGGGCGCGAACTGAACTCCCACACTCCCACCTATGCGCGGTATCGACGGATGGTCGAGCTGTTCGAGCCGATGCGGGAAAAGCTCATCGGCACCGAGCTGAATCTGAACCAGCTGGCGACCCTGCTCAGCGTTTGAGACTGCGATTTCGGGATGGGCGGCTTGGTGTTAGGCCGCCATTCCTAGGCGCCGCCCCCGCACCGTCGGGCAGGTGATCAAGGCTTATGGCGGATCACCTCAACCCAGTGGGCGAATTGCTCGCCCGTGCAAGCATTCTTCGCCCAATTACAGGCCCGATGCGTGATGTGGAAGCTGTCCCCGACATAGCGCGGATCGCTGCTGTCGATGCGATCGACCGACATCTTCAGCATGGGGTTATCCGACCGCTCATGGATCAGGCATTCACATAGGCCGCACAGCCGCTCTTGACTGCGCATCTTCGCCAGGATCGCGTCCTGCGTCTCCTTATAGGTGTCGGCGATGCGCAGCGGATTGGTGCGGGTAGATGTTTTGCCGCTGCGGCCGGCTCGCGACATGATGCCTACTGTCAGCCTGGCCGCGCCCATCAGCTCAGCCACTTCGTCCGCCCCTTTATCCGAATTCACGATGTCGTGAACCAACAGGAGCTGCGACCACAGAGCCTCACTGATCCAGCGCAGCCTGGTGCCTTGGTCTCGCTTCAGCGATCCGACTGGATCGGCGTAATCCTGCTGGGGGACCGTGCGCAGGTATTCATTGCCGACCAGCTTGCCCGACAGCGTGTGGACCTCATCGACGCGAATGCGAGATTTGTCACCGTCAACGGGATATTCCGCGACTTGAGCCCACGCCACCAGGCCCGTACCGTTGACCCAGATCAGGGTCATGTCGCCGGCCTTTGGTGGGATACGCTTTTCCTGCACCACGTCGTCATCATCGGCGCCCTCGCCCAATAGAGCGACCTCGACGAAAACCTCGTCTTCCCAAGCGTCAGGATCGGCCTCGCCGCCTGGGCAGAATTGCTCGTTGACCTTGATGAGGTACAGGTTCTTGTCGACCGGCGGCTCCACCAACAGTGCTCCAGCCTCGGGAAACAGGGTCACGCGCTCACCCCCGAGATCGACGCTTTTGGTTCGCCATCCGGCATCCAACCAAATCGCATGATTATGCCCTTTCGAACTGTTCGCCCACCACGCCCGGCGTTTTCTAGCGCTGGGCGGCAGATGAAAATTGAGGAGTGCTTCAATCTCCGCGAATGAAGGCCGCCACGGCTCTTTCGGGCGGTCGAGAAGGCGCTGAAAGAGCGGATAATACTTGCTGTTCTGCGGCGATTTCATCGGCCTCTCCCTGTTTGCCCGGATCGTATCGCGGGGCGACCAGGAGGGCGATGATCAAGGTGATTCTCGATGGACGGCGCCGTTCAGCTTAAGACCAGCCAATGCTGGGTGCTCGCCGGGTTGGCGGCGGTCACCTGCACGTCGGTCAGAAATTCCGGCGAGGCCGAGAAATAGACCAGCATCAGCGCATGGGCTTGAAGCTGCGCGTTGGCATAAGCTGTAGTCCCGGGAGTCAGATTGGCCACCGCCGGCGCCAGGACATTGTTCTCATAGAACGCGACCTCCGAGGCCACCGGCGTCCGGTGTAGCAGGTTCTGATAGCTGTCCTCGATGAATTGGGTATCCCCGGCGCCGCTCTGGGCGTAATTATGCGCCGAATTGGATTTGTATTCGTTCGAGTTCAGGAAAAACTCGGCGAAAGTCTGGAGCGGCGTGGCCGGGTTATTCTGCAGAAAGGTCTGATAGAAGGTGAGGCCGGCCACGTCGGGTTCGCGGGACAGCACGGCGGCATACAACTCAGTGACATTGCCGGTGGTCACGGCGCTGGCGGTTCCCGGATGGGCGGCGACGATCTCGGTGACGTCGGAAAACTGGATGGCCGCGATATTCGATAGCGTGTCGGTCACGCTACCGCTGGTGACGCTAACAACACCATTGGCGGTGCTGATCACGTATTGGCTGACACCACCGGCGAATTCCACGGTAGTAGCATGGCCAGCCAGCCCGGCGAGCGCGACCGATGCCGAGCCGGCCGCCACCGTCAGAGTGAAGCTGCCGCTGATATCGCCAAGCGTCGGCATGTCGGACGACAATTCCGCCGCCGAGATCGACAGGTTCGGAATCCCCCCGTCGGACAAAGCGATCTGCGTGATGGTTCCGCGGGCGATGAGACTAGAAAGAACGGGCAGATTGGCCGCCACATCGGCGGCGGTGTCGACGATCACGCCAGAGGCTCCGCTGGCCGCGGCTTCGGTCACCGACTTGTCCGCGAATTGCAGGGTGGTGAAATTGCCTTCGAGCACCACGGCGCCATCAGTCGGGCTGGCTGCATTATCGGTCACCAGAAGGCCAGAGACGCCGCCCGCCGAGATCGTGGTGATCGAATAGTTGGCGCTCGCGTCATGAAAAATGACGGTGTTGCCGCCGCTCCCGCCCAGGAAAAGATCCTGCCCTCCACCCGCGGTGAAAGTCTGCGCCGCAGATACGCCGCCCATCAAGACATTGCCATGTCCGGCCGTGCTGTCGGCGATCAGGGACGAGCCGGCGATGTTGTTGGCGACGCCAAGATTGATGGCGGTGCCGATCGCGATCGAAACGGCATTGTCGCCGCCGGCGGGTATGCCGATATAGGCGATATTCACGCTCGACCAATTCGATGAAAAGCTGCCGGCATTGAGATTGACGGTGACAGCCGTGGTGCATGCCGAAAAATCGAAGCTCTTCGTGTCGGCCACCTGAGCGCCGACCCAGACGCAGAGCGGGGCCGTATTATCCGTGAAGCTATATTTCAGCACGCCACCTGCGAGCGAAGTCGTGGTGCCGGCGAGGAGCGGCGCCAGGCCGCCGATCGTCTCGCCGGTATACCCGACAGGATTGACCCCATAGATCTGCTGAAGACCCTCGATGTCGATCATCTGGAAGGTGACGGGGCGAAACCCGCCAAGGCCATAATTGTGGGCATACGAAAACGCCTGCGCCATGATCGAGTAATCATAGTTGCCGACCGAGGTCGGTAAGGTTAGCGAGACATATTGATCTTCAAGGCCGAGCTGATTGCCCACTTCATGCAAGGCGGTTTCGATCCAGCTCGCCGGCGTGATCGAGCTTGCGTTGGCTGGTGCCGCGTTCAGATCAGTGTAAGAAACCGGGCTTTGGGGGATCGCGACTTGTGTCCGGCCGGTATTTTCGGGCAGCATCGACCCATCTGGAGCGATCGAGCTCATTCCGTAATTGAGCTGCGCCAAGCCACCAATCTGATTGAACTTCAAATTCGCCACGGCGGCGGCGGACGCCAACGCATTGATGATCCAAGATTGTTGCTGAGGGTTGTCCGCTTGGAACGTCGGGTCGACGCCAATGGCAGCCGGCGCTGATGTCTCAAAATTAAAAGATAGCGACGTCGTCTGCCCTGGGGTTACAGCAAAGCCAAAGCCATAACCAGAGAGGATGTTAGCAATCGGGGGGAGCGTGGTCGTCATCGAAGTTTCCCATTCATAGAGAGCTATCGCCCTCATCACACGAATACGTCCAAAGGCCGCCATTCCGATACGCCTGACAGTGGTAGCCGTCCGGGCAGGACCCAGGGTTAAATCCGCCATTGTCACCGCACGTAAAATCTGGGGGTGCCGGAGCCGGGGCGGGCGGCGGCGTCGGGGTAAAAGGCGGCGGTGAAGGAATGGGCGTGGTGTCGCCAGGCGGCGGCGCGGGCGGCGGTGAAGGAATGGGCGTAGTGTCGCCAGGCGGCGACACTACGGGCGGTATCGGAGCGGGCGAAGGCGTTCCGCTCGGCGGCGGCGTCGGAGTCGGCGCAGGCGTTGGTGCAGGTGGAGGACAGGCACCTCCGCTGCACGAATAATTGGTCGGATTTCCGCAGCTGTCGAAACGTGTCCCAGTCGACGTGCTTCCACATGCGGCAGAGCATCCGGTGTCGTAGGCATCGGCCGTACAACCGCCCGTGCTATCGCTTCCGACCGCCTGCCATTGCGCCTGACCGTCCGGACCATCCATCCCAACAACGGCGACGGTCACCGACACAATGTCGGTGTATTGCTCTCCCCATTGATCCGTACAAACGGCGCTTACCGTGTCCGTCTCACCCAATTTGCCATATTGGCGACTGACCGGAACAGGGGTGGCGCCCGCCGCGGTGCAGAGATTCGCGATGTTGGTTTTGGGGCGGCCGCAAGTCGTCAGGGTCACGTCGCCGTTAAAATGCGTGCCGGCATTGTTCCGATATCTCTGCCATTGAATGCCGCCATCGACCCAGACCGGCACGCCGCGATCGCTTGCCGATAAGTTGTTCAGATTGCCGACATCGACCACCTTGCAGAAGCCGCCGACATCAAACCAGCCTTCGCCATTTGCCGGCACCTCCGGCCAATCGCTGCTGGAACCTGTACCGGCATTCACTGAGGTGGTCGTCACAGAGCTGGACGGCGTATCGGCCCAGCCGGGCAACGCCCCAAAAATCATAGTCGAGGTGAGGAGCAGGCGACGAAGGGTTATGGCCGAGACGCCAGCCACCAAAGAAGAGAAGACGTCGACCCGCAGCCCAAAAAAAGAAGTACGCCCCATAACCGCATCAGCCACAATACACCTCGTCAATCAACAAGAGCATTATGACATAAAATCAGCACGTATTTGAATATTTCCATCAACACATACTCAAATACTATTTATACATGACAAGTTATTTTTCTATGTGTATGGTTTATTTAAGTTATGGTAATTTTCATATAATTACTCAAATTCTTTAACCGGAAACCCTGTGCCCGCCCCGCCCATACTCGGCAAGCGGGAACCTAGCACGCGATCACAGCTTTCGGAAGCATCCTGCTGAATTTCGGCAGGATACCGCCTGGAAGGATGCTTCCACCCAGCGTCGAATGACGCATGACTAATTTGCGGGAAACACTTGGAAAGCAGCTCAGAAAGCGGAGGGCCGAACTCGGCTGGACGCAGGAGGAGCTTGCCGATAGAGCGAGGATAAGCGCGCGCCATTTGGGAGCGGCGGAACGCGCCGATGGCTCGATTACGGTGGACGTTCTGGAGCAGCTGGCTGAGGCCTTCGGCGTTCCCGCCGCGGATCTCCTGCGGGAATAGACCCGCCGGCCGGCCCAGCCCGGCCCGGAAAACCCCGCCCCGCGACGGCGGCCACAGGCCACCCGTCAGCCCCTTGCAAGATGCGCCGCAGGCCATCTTGTGCCTCGCCAAAGGCGAGGGGCGATCAGCCCCTCGCCGTCATGCGACCAGGTGCGCCGTGGAGTCGCAGACCGCGTCAACGGTCCGAGGAACCTCCCCCAAGGGAGATGAGCAGACCGTTGACGCGGTCGAGCACCATGGCACCGCCATTGATCTTCAAAACACTGGCGCCGCCGAGCTTCCCAGGGAGGCGGCGATCAACACAAACCGAGACTTGAGGCGGCTCAGTATGACGCCCGGAGACGCCGATGGCGGCGGGATGATTGAGACGCGCTCGCGCGCCCTGCAAGGCCGAGCCGGGCATTCCCCGGCGAGCCTGCAGGGGCACCCTGACCCGGCTGCGCTAAGGCACAGCCGGGCGGTGTGTACCCGATTGAAGACCACCGTGATCATCAGCTTGGCCGAGATCGCGCACCGCCGGGATCGAGGATCAAAAGTTGGTTTTCCCCAGCTTGCAGGTCGACCAGGGAGGCGTGGGCGCCGAGCGAATCAGACCCGGCCGCGAGAGGATCGAGCAGCAGCCGCAGGGCGATCGAGAAGCGTTTCAATTACGCGCTCGCGAGATCGGCCGGCGACTGTGGAAGCTGGGGGAAACCTCGCCGTCGCCTTAGTCGATCACCACCCCATCGTCGGTCGAGGGTGGATTTGACAGGACCGACCGTCGGAAGCAGCCAGCCGACAACACTGCGGCGCGGACGCGTTCGGTCCGTCCGGTCCCCATAGCTGCTCAGCAGACGGCGCTGACGTGGCCGGCGACTGACGAGGAGCTGACGGCGAACCTTGAGTTAGGCTGATCAATTCCAACGCCAAGGCAGCCATCCCGATGGCGCTGGAGATCCCCTCCCCCGTCACGGGCGCGACCACATGCTCCAGCACCGGATGCATCAGGGCGACCTCATCGACGATGATCTCGCCGACACCATCCGCAAGGTCCCGTCTCGGCGCTACAGGCACCGCCGCGGGGGTCGATACTCGCGGGCGAGGTTTCATCGTCGGCCCGACCGGCTGGGGAGCCCATACCTGCGCCCCCCGCCATGGCGCCACCACTGTCAAATCGACCTCACCATCGCCATCGGCCATTTCCACACTCCATACACGCCTATCACCAAATAGTAGCGTAAATATGTTATTTGCCCGCCACCACAATAACTCCCGCACACAACACCCCAAATTGTTTATAATATCAGCAGACATTGACAAATCTGGACCAGCGATATGGGACGCTTACTCTTTTACATGTTCTTCATCGGACCAATTGAAGCCATGGCCGTTATGAGTCATAACGCTGTGACGAATCTTATTATTACGAACATATTCCTGGCGCCGGTCTTCATTGTCATGAAGATTGCCGGAAAAGTTCTCGGCGACGACTGACGAAGAAGGCCTCCCTCAGTCAACTCACCGAAGCCGCAACGCGAACTATGCAGCAGCTCGGGCATCCTCGGTCTCCCACCAGGCGGTGGCCCGACGTAAAACTTCCTCATCGGAAAGCCGCTGCTCGCGCCACCGCATGACAAGGCCGATAAAGCGATATTCTGCGGTGCCCTCCGCCTCGATCGGCGCCGTATACATGAGCGTTTCGCACGCCTCCGCCGACGGGATCGGACCGACGCTGTTCGCCGCAAAAAGCCACTCGATGATGCTGGCATCCACTTCATTGATCTGCATTTTTCGTGGTTCTCCTGGTTGAAGATTGATTATTGAGGCGCCCGGCGGGCTGCTGTCGCGGCGGCCAGCGCTGCGATGATCGCCGCAAACTTGGGGGCGAGATCGCTGCCCCCGACGACACCCGCGGCAATGAGGGCGTCGATCTCGGTCTCGGCGACGGGAAAGGTGCCGCCTCGGGTCCATGTGTCGCAGAAGGCGACAACATCGGAGTTTTCGGCCTTCTGTGCCGCCGATTTGAGCGCGAGAAGCTTCTTGCGATAGGCCGCCGGCAACGTGTTCTCGACGCCGCCGTCGAAAGAGGTCGCGAAAACGAATCCAAGGTCGCGCATCACCTGGCGGTCGTTCACCTGCTCCGCTGCGAAGACTTTATTCATCCCCTCCCGCAGAGCGCGCCACATCAGCGAGGTCGGCACTTCAGCGAGGTCCGTGACTTCGCCCCAGCCGATGGCTTGGCCGTCAATCCCGCGCACAAGCAGGCTGCGCTTGGCGATCTCAAGCTCAACCCCCAGACTCTTCAACTCATTGGCGATCAGAGCGGCCTTCTCGTTGCTCAACTCCAGCTCGTCCATCTCCTTCACATGCTCTTCGTGATGGCGATGCAGCTGATAGCAGAATTGCTTGCACTCGGTGACCAACCGACCCCGGAACTTATGGAAAGCGGTGATGGCCTTCTCGGCCTGCTTCATATGAGCGTCGCGCTGCTGCGCTTCCTTGGACTGCTCCGCAAGGGCGACGTGCCGGGAATATTCAGCCCTTAAATAGGGGAGGGTGCCGCCCGACATGCTCGCCTCGAGCACATGAATGCTGTCGGCCCCATCTCCTAGCGATGAGCGCTTCAGCTGAACCTGGCTCAAGCGAGTCTTGCGGGTCGCGTCGACCTCCAAGGATCGGACTCTCTTGATGACGGCGTCGATCTGGAACTGGGTCATTTATATCCCCATGTCGATGTCGAAGTCGGAATTGCGATCCCGACCGGCGTCCTTCAATGCCGCCGCTGACGGTGTGGCCGGCATCGAGGTGAGACGGATAAGCTCATTGGCAAGATCGGCGACCGACTGGCTGCCCTGCGGCCGCTCCGCCTCCTCCACCTGGCGCGTTGCCGCGTCGTAGACGCCCCTCTCCTCGGCCGACAGACCGGCGATCTCGACGCCCTGGGCGGCACTCGCCGCGATGATGGCCTGGCGAAATTCAGGCGAAGCGGCCGGATTAATATCAATCTCGGTCCACCCCTTCTGCGCAGCCATGAAGACCATGCTTTCTGCCGCTTTCTGGTCGATCTCACCCTTGGTCAGGACGAGATTTCCGTCATCGCGATCGGCGATTACCTGGCCGCTCGCCAGCGTGATGTCGACACCGCCGACTTCGCGCATCCGGCGGACGAAGCGAACATTTTCGAGCTGATCCGAAGGAAAGGGCTGACCAAAGTGCTGCCGAAGATACAGCTGTATGACATTGCCGCTATCGAAGTCGACAGGCCGGGTCGGCATGGGCCGCGGGCCCTGTGCTACCTGACGTATGAAATACTCCGCCTCTGGCCGAGGCTTCGGCCGCGGTGTTGGAACAAGATCAAAACTCGAATCAGAATCCATTGTGTGCGGCACCTTGCTCTGGAATTTCTCGGAAATCGGTGAAGACGGCGGCGGCTCGGCCCCTCGGGCCTTCGACTGTCGGATTGCATTCTGGATGTGCTTCAGATCCACGTCGGCAAGGCTAATTCCAGCCTCGGCGAATGCGAGTCCTGCCCTCGCCCGGAATTCGGGCGAACCCTGGAAGCTGGCGGAGGTCCAGCCCTTCGCCTGGGCTTCTGCCAGCATGAGCCGGATGGAGAGATCGGTTGCGGGGCGGCAGGTCAGCCTGTCGCCATGATCGACAACGCGCGAACCGTCCGACAACGACACGCTCGGCCTTTCGCCAGGCCGGATGAAGCGGATTTCGGCGAGAATATCCTCAGGCACCGTCGAACCATACAAAGACCGCCAGACCCTGGCCTTCCCGAGGCGGCGGTCCTCGCCCGAACACTCCGCGCGGCCTGGGCCATAGGCGTGACTGGGCGGGACGATTGGACCGTCGGTGACGGTGAATTCGGCCTGTTCTGCGAAGGGATTAGCGCGGTCGAAGCCGCTGGCCTTGTCGATCTTCGTCTGATAGCGGCCGAAATTGAATTCAGCCCGGCGGCGAGTCAGATCGGCGAGGCGGCCTTCTGCAGCAGCCAGATCGATGACTCGACCGGGCTGGGCCTGGTCGCATTTGGGAAGACCGGCCGGCGAAGTGAAACTGGCACTGAACATCGGCCCCTTTAGGCGTATCGCACGATCGGCGCCGGGCCATTTGATCGACACATAGTCATCGCCCGCCCTGGTGATCTCCGCGTGTTGACCGAGGAATTCCAGCACATCAGAACGGCTATTCAACTCTCCAGAGGAAATCCGATCCGACACCACATCCGCGATTTCCTTGCGAATGTCGGTCTTAGAAGCCTCACCTCGGCGCTGACGAAGAGCGTCGATCCTCTGAATGTAATCGGGTACTTTCACCCCACGAGCGCGGCTGGGATCTTCGGGGTCCGCCCACCCCATCCGCGAATTCCAGACATCGCGGAGGCAGTCGCACAGACGGCGCTGCTCATTGACCGGCGGATTGATGTTGATCGATTTGAGTTGATCGCCGACCAGGATCGCCCGTGGACTGACGAAATTAAGCTCCAACCGGCCAGAATGGCGATGAGTCGTCCAATAGGTCGGCGGGCGCCCCCCAGGCTCGATCCCGGCGAACATGGTGTCCTCGAAATTTTGGATCAGCTTGCCGATCGTCGCCCGCAAGGCCGGATTGCCGCTGTTCCAGACGTCCATATCGACATCGCCAGCCGCGAAGCTAAGGACAGCCGAAACATAGCGGCGTTCGAATGGCACGCCGGCAATCGCCGCTGCCATCAGGTCCGGATCGCCCTTCAGGATCTCGGGCGGCGGGTTGCGGTCCTCGACGATCTTCTGGCCGTCGACGGTCTTCGAAAAGGAATGTGCGGTCATGTAGCGAATGACGCCGCGCGCGGCAACCATGCCGCTCGCACCGATACCGTCATTCTTGCTGAACATGACCATCATATCAGATCGTCCAATCGCGCTTTGGCGGCAGCACGTCGCCGGCCAGCGTCTCGGCGCCGGACAGGATAGTAGCCAAGCCTGTGCGCACCTCAGCCGCAGAGGCGGCGCCGAAGGTGTTGGCGACTCTCGACAGCTGATTGATGTTATTGCAGAGGTTCGAAATCAGATAGGCGACCCGGCGCGCTTCATCGCTGCTGATGATGGTCAAGCGCCCGACCGAATCTCGCATCAGCGCAGAAAGCGAGGTGCCGGCCTCGGCGGCGGTCCGCTCAAGGCGAGCCCGCTCGTCGGCGTCCAAACGAACTAGGACAGGCGGAGCGTCGCGCAGCCGGCCACGGCGACGGTCGGTTTTAGGAGTTCGAGGCATGATCGGCACTGGTCACGGGAACGAAATTGAAGCCGGAAGTGCCCAAGCGCTTCTTGAAAACCTTGCCGCTCTTCAAAGTGATAGTGGCAGTCGAGCCCTTTAGCTCGACGCGCGCGCCCTCCTCGACCTGATGATAGGCCTTCGGGCGGCGGATTGAGCCGCCCCATTCGATCCACTCGACGCGACAATTTTCATGAATTTCGATTTTCGGCCCAGACTTCTTCTCGGCCTTGTAGGCTGCCAAGGCTGCGACAGCCGCCTCGTCCGCCTTGAAATCGTCGTGCTCGATCAGGCCAAACGTCGCAAGCGCACGCTCACGGTCATAGAACTTCACCTTATTGAAGTGCGCTGAAGCGTGATGCCACTCTTCGTACCAGCAGAATTGGTCGACCAGAGCTGCGGGTATGCCGCGCCCGACCTTGGACGCGGGCACAAGGCCGCGATCATAGGCTTCGACCGCGTTGTTGCTCATGCCGTTTTGCCAATCGTATCCAGCCATCGCCTCACCTTCCCTTATCGCAGACCCGCGGCGACCGAGGCATTGGCCCGACTCTCGCGCCGCTCCAGCCACGGCTGAAGCCGAATCAGCAGTTCCTCTTCATCGAGAACGCTACCGAGAACATCTTCTCCGCGGCCGGCCTGAAATTCCTGCAACGCCTCGAAGTCCTCATGGTCAGCCGGGGAATAGACGTCATCGTCCCGACCGCTGATCCCGGCCACGAAGAGAAGCTGATCCGCGATGCGGCTCAGCCGATCCGCCATTCGGTCAACCTTCTTCGCTGTGACATCCGGCGACTTGCGAAGTGTTACGCTGTCGGCAACCAGCGCTCGTGCTCGCTCTTCCAATTCGAAAACCGACATCTCGATATCTCCCGTGTTACCGAGGCTCGTAGCCGGCCTCTGCCAGGCGGCTCTGCAGGCGATACAGAACCGCTTCGGCCGCCGCCTCCTCATGCCCCTGTACGAGATCCAGACGGGAAAGGCTGGTGCGAGCGAGCCGCTTAATCAGCTGCGAGAAGTGCCGCGCCTCCTGATCCGTCATCTCAACCGCAATCTTCACCATCATCTGCTCTCCAATCTGCGCTGCCCCGTCGGGGGCAGCTCTACCGGGGGTCAGGGGGCGAAGCCCCTTGCAAGGCTTCCGTCGAGGTCGCGCAAGCGATAACGACGGAGGGGCCTTGCTTCTTCTGACCTACAATCAGCATTGAATCACGAATGTGGGCAGAAAATCTATCCTTATTTTAGGACAAATACTTTATATCTAACTCGTGAATACTACATATTATACACGATTACATTTACAGGCTCAGATACAATTTTGACAATGCGTAACTATTCAGCTTCTATACTGAGACTACGCCGTGAGTCACGGGTGACAGTCGGAGAGCGTCGAAATGGGTAACGAAGGGAATACAGCTGCGTCACAGGCTGCCACTCGGCAAGCCGCGCGTAGGGTGAGGATCGCTAAGGCGCTGGACGCGAATAGCGCTGCGCTGGCTGCTCTCCGCGCCGCGTTCTTCGAGGGGGTGACGACACCAGCCGGAATAGCTGCCGTGCGCAGCGCTTACTCCGTGCTCGCTGGATTGGAGGCGGCGCCGACACCTATCACCGGGCAGGCCAAGTCTATGCCGCCGCCGAAGATCGGCCCCGTGGCACCCGAACCGCCCGCCGCGACTGCCCCGGTTGTCGCCGAATCCGCCTCCCTGCCACCCTTGGCTGCGATGATAGTTCCGAAGCCCGCATTACCCGCCGCGCATGCCGACAGCCGCTCGATTCAGGAAGAGGACGACCGGTTTGAAGCGGCGATCGACGCGGCGGAATATCCAGACTTCCCCGCGTCGCAATCTCGCCACTCGCTCAAGGGGCTCTTCGGCGATGAGGATGATGAGCCATTCGCCTAAGCGCCTAGCTTGATCAGCGCTTCATTCCAGTCCTTGGCGCCATTCGGCGGGCTATAGATCCGACACCCCCGAGCTTCGGCCGCCGCGCACCGGACTATCTGAGCGTTGTACTGCTCGCCGACCTCGTCCCGGTCGCATGCCGCAACGACACGGGCCGAAGGGTGCGATATGCGGATAAAGGCGCGAACCGCTTCATCAGAAACCCCCGCCCGGATCGACATAAAACTCGCGCGCTGGCGGGAACTGGGCAACAGCTGGTAGATCGACATCGCGTCGATCGGCGACTCGGTAACGAAGAGAGCCTGGTCAGCACCAACGTCGATCCGCGAGGTCCAGATGCCCGGCGATCCGCCCGCCGAATAGCTGCGGAAGGACTGCGCGCCATTCACCGGCGCTCGGTTGCGACGCTCGACCCCGACGATATCGAGGCAATCCCCACGGACCAATTCAAAATAGGGAAACACGGCGTTCTTCCGCTCGTCGGCTCGCCACATGCCCTCAAATCGCGGCGCCGTCGTAGTTCCCGCCGCGAGCCCCCGGGTAACATTGAGAAAGGCATTGAACGAAGTCTGCCAGCATTCGTCGCGCCAGAATGCTTCCCCTTCGTCGGTAGCGATCTTCTCGGGCTTCACCCGCCCACCGCCGGCCGATTCAATCTGCACGGCAAGACGGCGAAGCTTTTTGATGGCCGTCCCGAAATCGCAATCATCGACCCGGCGGATAAGCTCGATCGCGGTCCCAGCAGCGCCGTGATTGTTCGTCCAACACCAGTGCCCGGTCGTTTTGTTCGGCCCAATGGCGATGGTCTCGCCAAGGCCGGCATGGGTCATTTTTCCAGCCTCGCCCGTCGGCTCGAAGTCCAACAGTTCCGCGACCGCGAACAGGTCAACGTCCGATTTCAAGCGGTCGGTTTCGGCCGCCTGCTCTTCGTAAGACCGGCGGTGCCAGGGCTTTGCCCTGGACGGGCCGGCATTGCCGGCCCGGGGTGACAGGGAAGAAGCAGGGGGTGCCCGGTTTTCCATGTTCGATGAACCTTTTTCCTATTACCCCTCCGCCGACCTTGTCGGCGGTGGCGAGTGCCGCTCAGGATCGCCAGATCCTGACTGAACTGCCCCGCTGCAAGTCCGGGGTGGGTCCAAGCCCACCCAGGGTGCGCGAGTTGATTTCTTTGAGAAATCTTAGACCGACATTTCAAAACCGCTGGAAAAGCGCGGAATTCTGCGCCAGTGCGAGAAACAGGGCGTGACCGATAGCGCGGTCGACCGTGACCGATAACGCGGCGATGTGTGACCGATAGCGCGGTGATCGTTCACGCTGCTTCCCGCTTTTTGCGCGGTCGGGATATCGTGAAAACATCTCCCTCTGCGTCAAAGACCCAGCCGCCCGCCGCAATCTCAGCGATAGCCTTGCGCAGCCGCTCCTTCCGCTTTCGGGTTGCAGCGTTTCCCGCGGGGCTGGGCCAGACATAAGCCACCAGGGTATCCATTCCGATTTTAAGCTGCTTGCCCTGGTCGATGACGGCGCTCAGCTGCTGGTGGAGCTTCACCGCTGCATCGCTTGTTAGCTGGCGCATCTCCTCCATATCGAGGCGGCACCAGGGCGTGTCTCCCAAGATTGCAGCGGCAATGTCAGGATTCACGGCGACGGCAATGGCGCCATTGCCCTCATCTGTGAAGGTGGACGAGATGAGCCTGTACGAGCCCCGCTGAGTCCCCTTTCCGGTTTTCGATGCCATCTCCACCCAGACGGTGATTTCCGTCATGCGTTCGAGACTGGCACGGGTGCGCTTGAAGCTGCCGCCAGCATCAGGGTTATAGCCCGCTGCGGCCGCGATTTGGCGATACGACCCGAGGAACATCATGGCGTCGCGATTCGCGGCATGCCCGCTTAATTCGAGACCATGACGCAGGGCAACGCCTGCCGAAGTCTTCGGGTCGGCGCTGAGTTTTCGATCCTCACGGCCGGACAGGGCGACAATCGCCTGCAAATGCTTGAGATCGTCGATACCAAGCAAGTCGGGCCCTCGGAAACGCCAGCTTCCAGTTGCCGTGCGGTAGGCAACATCAAGCTTCTCGCGTTTCCGCGCCCCCTTCTCCAGCGAGCAGAAGAGCCCCTCCGCGAGGCACACAGCACGGTGGTGACGGGCGAACGCGGGGAGGACCTCAGCCTTCATGGCTAGGCTCCCGCCGGCGGCTATTGCGGACCTGAGCAGGGCCGTCGTCGCCGCCATCGCCGTTCGGCCCGTCGGGCTCATGGTTGAGCACCCCGCCCTCGCCCCGCCAATACCAGTTCTGGCCGCCATTGGCGCCATAGCTGACTTTCGCAGACTCCGTGCAAACCCAGGACTTTGTGTCCAGACGATCGAACCCAAGGGCCTTCCCTTTGTCCATCCGCAGGGTGCCTACATTGAGCTGCCAACGACAGTTCGACGTGAGCACACTGGCCCCCCGGCTATTGTCCGCCGCACCCTGGTCGTCGTTCGTGCCACCGCCCTTCGAGAAGTGATGGATATAGAGGAAAGCGCAGTTGCTCGATGTGGCCGCGCGCTCAAAAATTTTGAGGAGGAATGCCATTTCGGGATTGGAGTTTTCCTCAAGTTCATGGCTTCGCGACAGCGTGTCCATGATCACCAGGTCGTATCCCGCGCAACGTTCGGCGAGGAATTGTCCCCACGAGGTCAACTCGCACTTTCTGTTATTAGAATCAGCGTGGCGCGCCAGCGAGAAAATGTCGGGATTGCCGAATAGATCCAAGATCGTGAGATTCGCGCGAAGACGCTCCCAAAACTCGTCCGGCCCGAGAACCCCTCGCTCATCGACCCCTCGCGAGTTGAACCGCTCGATAATCCGACCCGCCCGCCGCCAAACCTCTTTGGCGGGGTCTTCAAGGCAAATATAGAGAACCCGAAGAGGCCTCGCCTCCGAGAGATTGCCGACAAGTGGCGAAATGCCAAGGTCCGCGCCGGTCGCAAGTTGCATCATCAGCTGCAGCGTTAGGTAGGACTTGCCGGCGCCGCCCGGTCCAACGATCGCGCCGACGGTCCCGCGTTCAAGGCCGGCGAGAACGTATTCGGGCTCAGGAGCAGGCTGCTGCCAAGTCATGACGTCAACCGGCCGGATGGATAGCCAGGGATTCGCCACGGACTTCTCTACCGGCTTTTCCTTGCCGTTCTTGTTGGAACGCCGAGTGCGCGGAAAGGACTGCTCCGGCGCCGGGCGCGTGGTCCCGTCGGGGCTCAGGTGAACAACAGAATTCATGATCGTATCTCATGCATAGAATTTGCGTGAGACACCTAAGAGAAGCGGCAGATATCACCTGCTGATCTGCGAATTCGCCTTCAAACTGTGTTGAAGTTCGCGTATAATTCGCCTTGCAAAATCTGATCAACACTGTGAACCGGCGCCCGTCAAAAGGTGCCGGTTTTTTCTATTCCGGATCGGCTTCTTCCGAGGGCGGCCGCGTCCGCGCTTGACAGGCAGGGTGCCGGCCGCGCACTGCTCCGCGATCCAGGCTGCGACAGCCGAGCGAGGAATCCGGATTTCGGCACCCTTACCCAGGCCAGCGCGGAAATGCGGAGGAACATGGGCGGCGTTGAAGAGCCGGCGAATTTGGGACATTTCAAAGCGGAGGAGATCGGCCAGATCCTGGCACGTCATGAGCGGCGGATAGCCCGCAAGCTCGGCTTCAGAAAAGATGGGATTCAGATTTTGCACGGACTCGTACCCTCAATCTCAAGATTGAAGGTCCGGCCGAAGACCTACAGCGCGCCCGAGCTCATCCTCCTTCTACCGCGCGTGGCCCCTCATCTCTGCGGGGGCATAGGCCACTACATTCGCTGGTTATCTTGGCTTTCGGCTCGTTGTCGGCGCAACCAACAACCACCCTTATTTATACCTCAAACCTTACGTTGCGGACTCAATGGTGGCTCTCAGCATCTCGCCTATCAGCCAACGAGGATCGACCTCACGAATATATGAATCCACCCTACAGGCGTCAATAGATACTATTAACTATCCATAGAAATACTTATTTCCAGCGCAACCAATCAACGAATTCTCGATTTTCTGAGAATTTCGTCGGTCAGGACGAAGAGGATGCTGGCGGCTCACGCCGCCACCACCTCGCCAGCCGAGGCGTTCTCCGCAATCTCGGCCGCCGCCGCTCCGATCAGATCCGCCAGGATGGCAGAAATGTCTGCGTCACGATGCGCGGCGATGTGAATAAGCTTTTCGTGCAGCGCCAAAGGAAGCTCGATGGCGACAGTTGGCACCGTCGACTCCTCCGCTCTCAATTTTCCGACAAGGCTGTCCGCCGACACCGAGACATACCGTTGGACCATGCGAAGGTCCTCATGTCCGGTAAAAGCTCGGATTTGCATGATATCCCAGCCGGCCTCGTGACGCCTGGTCGCGCCTTCATGGCGCGCGTCATGCAAGTGCAGATGTTCCAACCCGGCCCGCTTCCGCAACCGTTCCCAGCAATGACGGACGGCGTCCTTACCAAGCGAGAAGACGCGCTCGTCGCTCGGGTCGCGCTCGTCGCGATCCCAGAGTGAGTGAAGCGACTCCACAGCACGCGCCGAAAGCGGCACCGTGCGGGCCTTGGCCGTCTTCGTGTTGGACTTGTCAAGTCGAGCTGTCCTGCGTTCCAGATCAACATCGGCCCATTTCAAGCTCAGCATCTCGCCGCGGCGCATCGCCGACTCGATGGCTACGACAAGGAAATGCCGCATGATCGGGTTTCTAGTCTTCCCGATCACGTCGAACAGCTTCTTTTCATCGTCCGGCGCGATCCGTGCGTCGTGGCGCGCATCGTTGACGACCGGCCGCTTTACCTCGCTGAACGGGTTGACCGCGAGATTAACGCGCGTCGCGACGTTTTTCACGACGCGGGAGAGCAAATTCAATTCTCTTGCGATCGACCCGGGCGCCACCGCCTTCTTATAGCCGACACCGGATAGTCGATTATCGCGATATCGTTCGATCTCATGCGCCGGGAGCTTTGCCAGCGCGTACTGACAGAGTTTGTCGTCTTCGCGCTTGAAGCGGTTGAGCCTGGCGATCTCATCATTTCCACCCTTATGGGTTGGAGCTACAGCCCTGATGAATTCGTCAATCGCATCGCCAAGGGTCATCTCATGGGATTTGCGGCGGTCGACGAAGTCGCCCTTGACCATCTCTCCCTCTACGATGGCCGCCCAATCCTCGGCCTCCTTGTGGCTCTCTTTCGTCTCATAGCGAACGGGGAAGCCTTTTCGCCGCACTATCGCTTGATAGCCGATGAGATCGCCCTGACGGTTATAACGAGGTCGGATGGTTGCCATTGTGCGCCACTTCTCAGGAGGTCGGTGTGGCGCAATTGTGGCGCAAAAGGCCGAATATTCCGAGAATTTTGAATAAGAGGGAATCAAAAAAGCCGCAGAAACGTTAGTTCCTGCGGCTTTTTGATTGGTCGGAGTGAGAGGATTCGAACCTCCGGCCCCTGCCTCCCGAAGACAGTGCTCTACCAGGCTGAGCTACACTCCGACGCCTGAGGGCGCCCTTATAGCGTCAAGCCTATCCGAGATCAAAGGCAAAAATGCACGGCAGCGCTTGCCGGGCAAAATTTGCCGTGCGCGCCGCGGTTAACGCGCCGGAAAGCGGCGGATCTTCTGATAATCCAGGGTTTTCAAGGGTTCGGCGAGTTGGCCGGGTTTTTGCTTGATAAAAAGCGGCGAAAGCCAGCTAAACCAAG
>Ga0207016_1037_pt1 | contig 29583 bp, 29 predicted proteins | sample Alteio_BWMinCont_54_FD_153469 | JGI IMG/M metagenome (GOLD analysis project Ga0207016, IMG submission 153469) | Enriched cells from forest soil in Barre Woods Harvard Forest LTER site, Petersham, Massachusetts, United States -... | ecosystem: Environmental > Terrestrial > Soil > Temperate forest >...
ACGCTCGGCCTCTAACTATATATCCAGCAGAAACGTTGCGTTCAGCGATTCTTTGATTTTTGTAAGCAGTTATAAAAACCGTGGAATCAAAAATGGATAGAAGTAAAATACATCTGAACATTGTGAAAATTCAATTAAATCAGCATAATGATCGCGCGCGCCCCGGTAGCTCAGTTGGATAGAGCAGCCCCCTCCTAAGGGGCAGGTCGGCCGTTCAAATCGGCTCTGGGGCACATCAGCTCTGCATGCTTCATACAAAATTCTTTTTGTTTCCCGGCCTCATCTCGCATCTCTTTATTGGTAATTGCGGCTTTTTCGACAAAATACCAATAACGGGCCGCATTAGACCAGTCCATTCTCGCTGCATTCGGATTATTTTCCTGACTAGACCGTTCAGCTTGCGCCCTATAATGCAACGCATTATCTCTATGTTTTGCCAATTCATTCGTAAAAAATTTTTGCATTCCAGGCATATGTTTCTCCGTATTTAATTAAAAATCTTATCATAATGCTAAAATTCGTTATAATGCCCTCAAAAGGCTAACAGAAGGAATTCAGAATGTCCGTAAATACCCGCATCGAAAAAGACAGTATGGGCGAAATTGAGGTACCTGCCAATGAGTATGGCGGCGCACAAACCAGACGTTCACATCATCACTTTGCCATCGGTCGCGAAATGATGCCGCCGGAATTAATTCGTGCATTCGGCATTTTGAAAAAAGCAGCGGCGATTGCGAATAATGCCATTGGCAAATTATCCAAAGACAAATGTGATTTGATTTGCTTCGCTGCTGATGAAGTCATTCATAATAAATTGGATGCGCATTTCACATTGAAAATTTGGCAAACCGGTTCCGGCACACAAACGAATATGAATGCGAATGAAGTGATTTCCAATCGCGCGATTGAAATGGCCGGTGGTGTGATGGGCAGTAAAGATCCGATTCATCCGAATGATGATGTGAATATGTCGCAATCATCGAACGATACTTTTCCAACGGCAATGTATATCGCTGCGAGTGAAATGATTGAACACCAACTTATTCCATCCGTAAAAATATTGCATGATGCATTATTACAAAAACAGCATGAATTCCAGGATATTATTAAAATTGGTCGCACGCATTTACAAGATGCTGTGCCATTAACATTGGGTCAAGAATTTTCAGGTTATGTCGCGCAATTAGATACGTGTTTAGACGCGATCAATCAAACAAAAAAATTATTGTTGCGTTTGGCCATTGGTGGCACCGCTGTTGGCACAGGCATAAATTCATCGAAAGCATTTGCTGACAAGGCCGCTGAAGAAATATCCAAAATAACAAAATTACATTTTATTTCTGCGGAAAATAAATTCGAAGCATTGTCCGCACACAATGAAATGGTTTTATTTAGTGGTGTATTAAAAACGTTGGCGTGTGCATTAATGAAAATTGCGAACGATGTTCGCTGGTTAGCATGCGGTCCTCGTTGCGGATTAGCGGAAATTATTATTCCTGAAAATGAGCCAGGCTCATCGATCATGCCAGGAAAAGTAAATCCCACGCAAAGTGAAGCCATGACGATGGTGTGCGCACAAGTGTTTGGTAATGATGCGACGATTGGTTTTGCAGGGTCGCAAGGTAATTTTGAATTAAACGTGTTTAAACCTGTGATGATTTACAATTTAATTCAATCGATTTATTTATTATCGGATACGTGTCGATCATTCACCGAACATTGCGTAGTTGGTATTAAAGCAAATCTGCCTGTGATTGATCATTATGTGAAAAATTCTTTGATGCTCGTGACTGCATTAAATCCAGTAATTGGTTACGATAAAGCAGCGAAAATAGCGAAAAAGGCCTATACAGACAACACTTCTTTGAAAGAAGCGTGTCTGGCATTAGGGTATTTATCTGAAAGTGAGTTTGACAAAGCAGTAGATCCAAAGAAGATGGTATAAGCGAGCCAGCGAGTAAATTGAACGGCGCACGCTCACACCATCTCGATAAAACTGAATATTACATTCCTGTGTTGCTTGCTAAATTAACACGAGAAGTAGGCGAGGACTGTGATCCCGCTGTGCCGCCACCTGCAAACAACGCCGGAGATCTTCCTAACACCACCACATCATCTGCTTCGATTTTTAATTCTAATTCTGCTACGCGTCGAGTCAATCTTTCATTTGATGATTCCATCACTTTTATTTGTTTTCTCAACGCTGTGTTTTCATTTGAAAGATTTCCATTTTGTATCTTCAGTTTACCTTCGGCTGATTTAAATTTATCTGTTTCACTTCGTTCAATTCTTAAAAAATTTCTTTGTGTATCCATTTGAGTCTGTAAATTCTGAATCTGAGCCTGTAAATCCTGAAACTGTGCGAGTTGGTTTCTGAGAAGTGTTAATTCTGACTCAAACGTTGTTCTTAATTGATTTGCTACTTGGAGTTCAGTTTGTATGTGCAGATTTTCTGCTTGCATGCGCAGATTTTCTTTGTGGAGTTCAGTTTGTATGTGCAGATTTTCTGTTTGCTTGCGCCGATTTTCTGAGAGCTGGTGTTCATATCTTACGGTTTGTGCATTAACTGTGGCTAATTGCGCATCCCTTTCGGTCACAATAGAAAACAACTGATTCCAGGCAGCTGTTACGTCGTCAGCTCTATAATAAGATACGTCATTTGCAAAATAAGTATTTATCCTAATTTCAGAACGACTCACGTGCAATCTCCCACAATAATGAATAATGCTGGTTATTTTATAGACATTTATATCGGGGTCAATTCATTTGTGTAAATAGATATAAATTAATGGTGTGTTAATGTAGGCGAGATTTGTGCTAATCAGAAAAACACTGCACATGACACATTTGCTGATAATATAGTTTAGAAGCCGAGCGTTCTGAAGCATCCCCACAAATTTTGAATTGTCGTGAACTTCGTAGAGACGTCGATTTATCGCGTCTCAAATCTCAGAATTACCTCGCCGTATAGTCAATAATACTTACTCAGATGTCAGCGCATTTACAAACACCGATGATAATCATGCATTTGAGACGCGATAAATCGACGTCTCTACGAAAAACTGCGAGGTATTCAGAATTAAATTATTGTCACACTTAAAAAAATTAAGTCCAAATCGCCACAACGGCCATAATCGCAAACCCAAGAATTACAAAATAAAAACGCTTTAAATCGCAGCATTTTTTCACGAGCGTTGCATTTTCCAATCCATGCAGTGTGCCTAAATATAAAAATGTACCAGCACCGAGTGAGCTAAAAATAGGTTCTAATAATGGATAATTATGAAGTTGTGTTGTGGCTGTTGTTCCTAACACAATACCCAGTGGTGTCATTAATGAGAAAATACAGAATAAAAAGATATTCATTCTAAAACTAAAATTACTTTTATTGATTTGAATGGCGAGCGAAAAACTCTCTGCCCATTTGTGCGCTAAGATCGCAAATAATATAACCACTGCGATGGATAATGAAGCACTTAGACCCAATGCGGCGCCCATTAAAAAAGCATGCACTGATAACATAATCGTCGCTAAAATAGCAAACGCACCGCTGCTCTCACCTTTATGTTCTGCAATTTCGCGACCAATATGTTCAAGCCATAATAAAAATAAAAAGGTAATGCCTGCTAATAAAAATGCAAAAGGATAATGATAAGAGAGCTGATAAAATTGATCCGATGCAGTGCCCAGCATGTGAATTAAAGCAACGCTTAAAAACACACCGGCAGCGAGTGATTCTGCAATGGGGAAACCCGCATTTTTATCAGAAGTGAATTTTTTAAAAAAAGGATAAAAGCCTGACAATAACGTGGCGCTTAATATCAACAAAAGACCAATAAGTTTAAATGTCCACATAAAATCCCCCAGGAATCAGAAAAAAGCTGCACTCGAAGCATCTGCTGATCATACGGTTTAGAAGCCGCGCGTAAGCAAATGCGAAAGCCTGTAAAACAATCCCTCTTCGATCAGCCTTTCGCATTCGTTAACACTCGGCCTCTAAACCCTATAGCGCACAAAAACGTTAAGTTTATTGTTCACTTTGAATCACCTTAATCCATTCTTTTGCATCTTCAGCATCCGCATTTAATACCAAGGCTTTTTGTAATTGTTCAATCGCTTCACTGTTTTTTTCTTGACTATGCAAACACATGGCCATATTAAATAAAACCACATCACTTTGTCCAAAATATTTTTCTGATTGTTGGTAATAGGTGATGGCGTGATCAAACTGTCCGGCATTTTGAAAAAATAATCCGATATTAAACAGAGTATCTTCTGACGTCGGTAAAAAATAAAAATTGTCCGCGATTAAATGCATATGCTCAGAAAGATAGGACATCACTTCAGGATCACCCTCATCTGCTAAATCACACAAAAATTCGGCGATATGATCAAAGACATAAGGATCCCATCCTGATAAATTGAGATAGGACGACATGATTTCAAGTGAACATGTTTTGTAATGCGCAATAAAATGTTCGTAAATTAAAAAATAATCGGTGGGACTAAAACCTTGAATCATTTGTTTTGTAGCGAGATTTAATTGAGGTGATGTGCTCAAAGGAAATCCACTTGAAAAAACACCGGTCACAATATTTTCGCGGAAAGCTTGGATGATATGTTCACCACCCGATTGTTTGAGATACTCGCCAATCGCATGATAATTTACCATCACAGAAAAACTGCCGTGATGATCTAATTCAGGATGTTCGCAATGATCCAATTCTTCGAGATTGGTATAGCCTTTATCAGAGGTAATTAATAAAAATTGATTATTGCAGAGCGCTTGTAAATTTTTAAGCGCTGCCAAACCAGCGATGGGGAATTGAAAATGCGTGTCGATTAAATTTTTAGGGTAATCAAATAAAATAGAGTCGAATTCATTGTGATAATACTTTTCTTGAATTAATTTTTCGGTATAGCTGATATCTACTTTTGTCCAATCGATGATATGATTGTTATCCGAGTTAGATGCGTCGGTTTTTAATGTGACCAATGATTCATATAATTTCCCATCATTCACGGTAAATACATCAGTTGATATGGAATCAAATAAATAATTGGCAATGATGATTAAGGGATTGTTCGTTTTTAACCTATTATTCGCATGATATAAATCATATTCCATAAATTCCAATACACCAGAATCAACGAATGGTTTTAATGCGTGGTGTGTTTTCCAAAATTCAAAGGGAGTTGATGTGACATCTGACATGATGTAACGAATTTTAATATGATCGAGTTGTAGGATTTTTTGAAAGGTGATCAAATTTTTTAAAAAATAAAAGCTGAATTGTCCGGTGCCGGCGCCTAATTCTAGAAATGTAAACGGATCGTTTTTGGCATTGGGATTTTTTTGTAGCCAGTCTTGGATAAATCCGATGGCGATGTGCGCATATTGTTTGGCGATAAAGGGATTGCTGGTGATATAAAATGGAACGTCTTCATCCCATGCGGCGATTCCTTTTTTATCGTAATATTTTTTTTGGTCGTGCCATAAAATAGATTGGGAAAATCGGATTTCTTTTTCTAAGGTTATTTCTTTGTTTGTCATTATTCTTTCTCACTTTCGCACTCACGTGAGCGCTTCTAAACTTTACTACTGGCAAAAACTCTCAGCGAGTATATGCTAGTGATATGGTTTAGAAGCACTTGCGTTAGCAAGCGCGATGAAAGTATTACTGTTGTTTTTCTTACTTTCGCACTCGCTAACGCGAGCGCTTCTAACCTATATCACTAGGACTCAATGTGAGCGCTGCTAAACTTTACTACTGGCACAAACTCTCAGCGAGTATGTGCTAGTGATAGGGTTTAGAAGCACTTGCGTTAGCAAGCGCGTATGTAAGTATCACTGATGCTCTTCTTACTTGCGCACTCACTCACGTGAGCGCTTCTAACCTATATCACTAGGACTCAATGTGAGCGCTGCTAAACTATACCACCAGGACATAAGCTATTCGTGCAACACATCATAAATAATTTTTGCTAATGCGTGGCTCACGCCTTTCACCTTTGCAATTTCGTCTATACTCGCTTTTTTTAATTCTTGCAGTCCACCAAAATGTTTTAATAAATCCATTTTCCGTTTTTTACCAACACCTGTAATTGTGTCCAATATCGATTGAATGCTATTTTTCGCACGTTTTTTGCGATGTGCCGTTATTGCAAAACGATGTGCTTCATCGCGAATAAATTGCAGCAAGTGTAGCACAGGATCATCCGATGTCAGATGAATTTCTGATTCGTGACCCCAAATAAAAATACGCTCACAACCGGGTTTTCGTTCAACGCCTTTGGCAATACCCATCAGCATCACTCCACTCACCTGCAGCGATTCCAATACAGTCGCTGCCATTTTTAACTGTCCTTTTCCGCCATCTACAATAATTAAATCGGGCAGTGATTTATTATTTATTTTTAATTGTGTATATCGTCGCGTAATCACTTGCTGCATCGCTGCATAATCATCACCCGGCGTAATATCTTCAATATTAAATTGGCGATATGCTTTTTTGATAGGCCCATCCACACCAAATACCACACACGATGCTTTTGTTGCAGCGCCCATTGTATGGCTGATATCAAAACATTCGATACGTTCAGGAAGATTGGGTAAATGACATTTTTTTTGCAATCCTTCTAATTTTAATAACATATTATTTTTTTCGACTTGATGTTGCTTCAATGCATCTGTTGCATTGGTGATTGCGATGGATATCCATTCGCGAAATGCAGGTGTTTTATGATCTGAAATCACAATGTCTGAATGTAAAAATTCTCGCAAGGCATTTTGTATCCAGGCGCGATCTTCAATCGCGTGACTTAACACAGCGCGATCAATGGATTCTGATTCGCGCACAGGGTTGCAATAATACTGCGGAACAAACGCAGATAACGCATCCTCAATAGAAGAGTCTGGCGGCACATTCGGGAAAAAAGTTTTATGGCCGAGTAATTGGCCATTGCGAATCGACACCACTGCAATCGCTATTTGCCCTGCATTTTGCGCTACACCAAATATATCGCTATTGCCTTTTCCACCCGTCACAAATTGCTGTGCTTGCAATTTCCGCAATCGAATTAATAAATCACGGTAATGCGCTGCATTTTCATAATCACAACACGCTGATGCCGCTGTCATTTTATTTTCAATGGACTGCGTGATTTCATTATTTTTACCGGTTAAAAAAAGAATGGCGTCTTGCACTTGTTGTGCGTAATCGTCTTGCGACACATATTTCACGCACGGTGCCGTGCAACGGTTAATTTGATATTGCAAACAGGGACGTGAACGTGATTTAAAAAAAATATCGCTACATTGACGTAATTTAAATAATTTTTGAATGAGTGCGAGATTATCGCGCACAGAACCGGCGTTGGGATAAGGCCCGAAATATTGCCCCTTTTCTTTTTTAGCGCCACGATGATAATCCAATCTTGGAAATTCGTGGTCGGATAAAAATAAATACGGGTATGCTTTGTCATCGCGCAATAAAATATTGTATTTGGGGTGAAGTGTTTTAATTAAATTTGATTCGAGGAGTAAGGCTTGGTTTTCGTTTTCGGTAATAGTGATTTCAAAATCGGCGACGTGGGACATGAGTGCGGTTGTTTTTTTATCGCGATTTTTGAGGAAATATTGTGAGACGCGTTTTTTGAGATCTTTGGCTTTGCCGACGTAGAGGACTTTGTTGTTGGAATCAAAAAATTGATAGATGCCGGGTTTTGAAGGTAGTTGTGTGATTTTGGGATTTTGCATGAGTGATGCTCGACTGTGACGCTGCGCGGGGAATTTCGCATTCGCTGACGCGAAAGCTTCTAAGCTTTATCACTGGCACAAACTGTCAGCTAGCATGCGCTAGTGAGATAGTTTAGAAGCACTTGCGTTAGCAAGCGCGATGAACATATTGGTGCAATATAACATCACACTTTTTCGACAGCTTCCGACTCAACGATCCCATGTTTAATCGCAAGCAATGTTAATTCAACATCATTTTTTATTTTGAATTTTTTAAAAATTCGGTAGCGATAACTATTCACCGTTTTTGCACTCAAGCATAAACTGCTTGCAATAAATGGCACGCTGGTGCCACGTGTAATCATCATCATCACTTGTAATTCACGCTCAGACAATGAATCAAACAATGAATTTTCTTGATCCGTCACATGGGCAAATGCCAAACGATTAGCAATGTCCGCACTAATATAGCGCTGGCCGGCATGAATTGTTTTAATCGCGCGCACCATTTCATCCGTGGATGCACCCTTGGTAATATAACCTGTTGCGCCCGCTTGTATTAATCGCGCAGGAAATAAATCATTATCGCAAATCGTTAACACAAGTACTTTGATATCAGAATCAATGCGTACCAATTTTCGCGTCGCTTCGAATCCGCCAATACCCGGCATTTTCACATCCATCAAAACAACATTGGGGCGTAATTTACGAGCGATTTTAACAGCTTCTTCACCAGAACTCGCTTCACCTACGACTTTGATTCCTGAAATATCATTCAGAATTTTTTTGATACCATCGCGAACTAAATCATGATCATCCACTAACAAAACATTAATCATAGTGCATCCCGTCAGTAGTGAAACTTACGGAGAGACAGAGATTCGAACTCTGGGAGGGAGTTACCCTCAACGGTTTTCAAGACCGCCGCATTAAACCACTCTGCCATCTCTCCGAAGATGCTAATAATACGATGTGAAGATGCACGTGTCACTGATTTTCTGTTACAATTTCATCTAATTTTAACCACAGCGAGTAAGTTATATGCGGTCAGTAACAACCAAACCCTCCTTTCAATCAGCGGTGGCAATGCACACCGTGCTTCGAAATACTTATTTTTTATTGAGTTTAACGTTACTGTTCAGCGCATTGATGGCAGGTATTGCCATGAAAACGCATGCCCAGCCGCTCAATTGGATTATTCAGCTGGTCGGTATGTTCGGATTGTTATTTTTAACGATGTGGCAACGTAATAGTGTTTGGGGTGTTATCTGTGTTTTTGCATTTACAGGTTTCGTCGGTTATACACTTGGGCCGATCATGAACATGTACATTAAAGAATTCTCCAATGGCTCAGAATTAATTTTAACTTCTCTTGGCGCAACCGGTATTATTTTCGTCGCATTATCGGGTTACGTATTAACAACCAAAAAAGATTTCAATTTTTTGGGTGGTTTTTTATTTATTGCACTTTTGGGCGGTATTTTGCTGAGTTTGGCCGGTGTATTATTTCACTTACCCTTTATGCAAATCGCGATGTCTGGCGTGTTTGTGGTTATTTTCTCAGGGTATATTTTGTATAACACAAGCCAAATTTTGCATGGCGGTGAAACGAACTATGTCATGGCGACTATCACTTTGTATCTTGATATTCTCAATTTATTCTTAAGTTTGTTGAGAATTTTGAGTTATTTTGCGGGTAATCGAAACTAGTAATGTTTGAGTGTGAGCAAAATAAAATTCAATGAGTTACATTGTAATTTTAAAGTTCACACTCACTATCGATCAATAAATCACCAAAAAATGGTGATTTACACTAGAATTTTTTCTCTATTTTGTGTATATTGTTACCTATCCAAAATCACAAAAGAGAAAATAAGTTTTGAAAATCAAAATGTTAGTAAGTATTCTTGTTTCAACTTTGTTAGGATGTGTTATTTTTGCTGGCGTATTCGTTACGGGGGCACGTGCCGATAATTTGCCTGTGTTACCACAGCCTACGACCACTCAAAAGAAACCAGCTGCTGCACTATCTCCTCGTGCGCTCAAATATGCCATTAATGGTTACCGCTGGGCACTGAAGCATCATAAAGTCAAAAACCCTGCTGTCCTCACGGTGGTGAATTTTAATGAACCTTCGTATAAAAAACGCCTCTTTGTGATCAACTTAAAAGATGATCGTGTTGTGATGAAAATGCACGTTGCGCAAGGGAAAAACTCTGGCGCCGTCTATGCAACCCATTTTTCGAATCAACCGGGTTCTCTTGCATCATCGCCCGGAATTTTTACAACCACTCAAAACAAATACTATGGCGAACATGGCGAATCATTGCGCGTCAGAGGATTGGAAAAAGGCATCAACAATAATGTTTATAGTAGAGCTGTTGTGATACATCCAGCTTCATACGTAACACCCAGTTTTATAAAACAAAATGGTTATGCGGGTAGAAGTTGGGGATGCTTCGCAGTTAATCCTGCGCATGCGGACACATTTATCCATAAGATTAAAGGTGGTTCTGTGTTATTTGCTTATGCAACACCGGAAAAACACGATCCACGGGTTGATCATCGATTGTCGTCGAAGGGTAGACAATTGTATGATGCGATAATGCATAAAAAGTCGCATTGGTTTTTGTAGAAATCCCCCCGGTTCGCTGACGCGAACCGACCCCCTTTTTCAAAGGGGGTGAAATCCTCTTGGTTTTATTGACGTGAACCGAACTCCTTTTTTTCAAAGGGGGTGAAATCCTTTTGGTTTTATTGACGTGAGCCGAACTCCTTTTTTTCAAAGGGGGTGAAATCCTTTTGGTTTTATTGACGCGAACCGAACTCCTTTTTTTCAAAGGGGGTGAAATCCTCTTGGTTTACCAACCCAAACAACCTCCTTCGAGAAAAAGAGTTTTGTTATTTACTCGATTCCGCAGTTTTTTGTCATTCATCATGAATCAGAAAAACACTGCGCATGACGCATTTGCTGATCATACAGTTTAGAAGCCGAGCGTTAGCGAATGCGAAAGTCTATTCAAAGCAGTGTACTTTGCACAGGCTTTCGCATTCGCTAACGCTCGGCTTCTAAACTATATATCCAGCAGAAGCGTTGCGTTCAGCGATTCTTTGATTTTTGTAAACAATGACAAAAAACTGCGGAATCGAGTATTTAGTAAATCGGGCTTTAAATTATGCTTACACCATTCATATATGGCACCAGCACTTCTGGGATATGAATCCGCCCTTCCGCATCTTGATAATTTTCCATCACCGCAACAAGCGCACGACCTACTGCAACGCCCGACCCATTTAACGTATGCAGATATTCTGGTTTGCCGGATGTTTTTGAGCGATAACGCGCCATCATGCGCCGCGCCTGAAAATCTTCGCAATTGCTGCAGGATGAAATTTCTCGATAGCGATTTTGACTCGGCAGCCACACTTCCAAATCATAGGTTTTTGCAGAACCAAATCCGACATCTGCAGAACATAATGACAAAACACGATAGGGCAAATTCAATAATTGCAGCACTTTTTCAGCTTGATGTGTAATTTCTTCTAAAGCTGCATAGGAATTTTCTGGCGCAACCATTTGCACCAATTCCACTTTTTGAAATTGATGCTGGCGAATCATGCCGCGCGTGTCTTTGCCGTATGATCCTGCTTCGCTGCGAAAACACGGTGAATGTGCTACATATTTTATAGGCAACGCATCCGCTTCAACAATTTGATCACGCACCAAATTCGCCAACGCCACTTCCGCCGTCGGAATTAATGCAAAATCATGCTCGCCTTTAATCCAAAATAAATCCTCTGAAAACTTCGGCAATTGACCTGTGCCATAAAATGCATCTGAATGCACTAAATACGGGACCTGCATCTCTGTGTAACCATGCTGATCAATATGCACATCCAACATAAATTCAGCAAGCGCGCGCTGCAATTTCGCCAACTTTCCGCGCAGCACAACAAAACGCGCACCCGATAAACGCGATGCCGCTTCAAAATCCATCAAATTTTCACGCGCACCCAAATCAACATGATCTTTCGGTGTAAAATCAAATGTTTTTGGCGTACCCCATTTGCGAATTTCAACATTATCATCTTCTGATTTGCCTTCTGGCACCGATGAATGTAATTGATTGGGAATGCGCAATTGAAAATCGAGCAATTGCTGCTGGATATCTTCTAAAGCAATTTCAGATTGTTTTAATGTATCGCCCACGTTTTGATTTTCTGCGAGCAATGCAGTGACATCTTCACCTTTTGATTTTGCCATTCCCACTTGCTTTGCAAATTGATTACGTTTGCTCTGTAATTCCTGTGTTTTTTCTTGTAATGATTTGCGCTGTGTTTCAAGTGATTTATATAAATCAATATCAATAATGACGTTGTGGCGTTTTGCCACGAGCGCAACAGCATCGGGATCTTGTCGTAATAATTTGGGGTCGAGCATGATAAATAACCTTGTGAAAAAGGATAACTATACCGAATGATTGATTTTCTCGCCAGGTTTGCATGGTATATTCATACCTCACCACATTGACTTTATTTTTTTTAGCTGGTAAAAAGCATAAAAAACAAGGAGAACCTATGTCACGCTTATCACACCCAGATTCTAATCGCGATTATGGAGACGAACATACTCATTCAAAAGCAAATTTAAAAGATCATCCAGACGAAAACGGCGCCCACAGTGATCGTGATGGTGATGATGCTCCTGCGCAGCCTCAGCTTTTTCAATTAACAACGAAACAAGTATTGGCGAAAGCACAAAAAGAATTAGACGATGAAAAATTTAGATTGCACAGTGATCTGAAAAAATTTGCTATTCAACGTGAGTTAGTGAATAACAAAAAAGGCAATACGCTTCTTGAAGAAAAGCAGTTAGACACGCAAGAGCAGAGTTTAGAAAAACGAAGGGAAGCGACGGAAAGCAAGCAAGCAAAATTAGATGCTTTACGCATATACTTAAAAAATAAGCGGTCGGATAATACAGAACAATGGGTGAATACTGAATCGAACAGTGCAAAATTATAAAAACAACTTGATTCAAGCACTCAGTTGCTAACACGCGAGGCCCTCACAATGCAACATCACAAATTGATTATTTTAGGTTCTGGCCCCGCAGGTTACACAGCAGCGGTTTATGCGGCACGCGCGAATCTAAAACCCGTTTTAATCACCGGCATGGAACAAGGCGGGCAATTAATGACGACGACGGATGTTGATAATTGGCCGGGTGATGTGGAAGGTTTGCAAGGCCCTGCTTTAATGCAACGCATGTTGGATCACGCCAAACGTTTCGACACAGACGTCATTTTTGATCATATTCGCGAAGCAAAATTACAACAATCCCCTTTTCAATTGATCGGTGAAAATGGTGTTTATTCATGTGATGCGTTAATTATAGCAACGGGCGCATCGGCGCGTTATTTAGGATTACCTTCCGAACAACAATTTCGTGGCAAAGGTGTTTCTGCTTGCGCAACATGTGATGGCTTTTTTTATCGTAATAAAAAAGTGGCTGTGATTGGCGGTGGAAATACAGCCGTTGAAGAAGCGTTATATTTAGCGAATATTGCATCGCATGTAACCATTGTTCATCGACGCGACACCTTTCGCGCAGAAAAAATATTGATTCAAAAATTAAAAGATAAAGCGAATATTCGCATCGTATATGATTCTGTTTTAGAAGAAGTCGTTGGCGACAATTCAGGCGCAACCGGTATTCGCGTAAAAAATGTAAAAAATAATGCGATTGAGCAGGTCGATCTTGAAGGTGTTTTTATCGCGATTGGTCATGATCCGAATACGAAAATTTTCCAAGGTCAATTAAAAATGAATGAAGCCGGTTATATCCATACTAAAGGCGGACAAGAAGGTGCTGCGACTGCCACAAGTATTCCGGGTGTTTTTGCAGCGGGCGATGTTGCTGATCATGTGTATCGTCAAGCCATTACGTCCGCTGGTTTTGGTTGTATGGCAGCGCTAGATGCAGAAAAGTATTTGGATGCGAAATAGGCTAAATCAAGCTACAATGATCGCAACGTTATAACAAAAAGGTAAATGCAATGCCTAAAGAAGACCACATCGAAATGGCCGGTGTTATCATCGAAACACTGCCAAATACGACGTTTAAAGTAAAACTGGAAAATGGTCACATTATCAACGCGCATATTTCTGGCCGCATGCGAAAAAATTATATTCGCATTTTAACGGGTGATTCTGTGATGGTAGAATTAACACCTTACGATTTAACGAAAGGCCGTATCACGTTCCGTGATGCGGGCAAAAAACGCACGGATGAAACGCCGACTGAATAAGTATCACTACGCTTGACGTAGAGACGTCGATTTATCGCGTCTCAAATCTACGATTCAAGCATCATGGATGACCGAAGATCAAAGACGCGATAAATCGACGTCTCTACGCCAAACCCATGCGCTTTATTGGAAGTCCATGTAAAGATAAAACACGAAGGTAACATCCCATGCAAATTTCCCATCGCGCAGCCAGCGTTAAGGCTTCCGCAACCGTCGTTATCAACGCCAAAGCAACCGCAATGAAAGCACAAGGCATCGACGTCATCAATCTTTCCGTCGGTGAACCCGATTTTGATACTCCCGACTCTATCAAGCAGGCCGCTATTGCTGCCATTAATGCGGGATATACGAAATATACAGCGGTCGATGGTTTGCCTACACTAAAAGACGCTATTATTGAAAAATTTAAATCTGAAAATCAGTTGTCCTATACGCGAGACCAAATTTTAGTATCGTGCGGTGCCAAACAAAGTTTTTATAATTTAATGCAAGCAGTTATCAACGACGGCGATGAAGTCATTATTCCTGCGCCATATTGGGTATCTTATCCTGCGATGGTGGCATTGGCCGGCGGTGTCAGTGTGATCGTTTCAACCGATGTGTCATCACGCTTTAAAATAACAGCAGAGCAATTAGAAAAAGCGATTACCCCCAAAACACGGATTTTAATTTTAAATAGTCCGAGCAATCCAACGGGTATGGCGTACACAGCCGCTGAATTAAAAGCGCTCGCAGCGGTATTATTAAAACACCCCAATGTATTAATCGCTTCAGACGATATGTACGAACATATTTTGTGGGGAATCAATCCATTTGTGAATATTGTGAATGTGTGTCCTGAATTAAAAGATCAAACGATTGTGTGTAATGGTGTTTCGAAAGCCTATGCGATGACCGGTTGGCGTATTGGTTATGCAGCAGGACCTGCTGGCATTATTAAGGCCATGACAAAAATCCAATCGCATAGCACATCCAACCCAACATCCATTTCACAATATGCAGCAATTGCTGGATTAAAAGGTGAAAAAGAATTTATTACCAATTTAAAAGTGGTGTTTAAAGAGCGTCATGATTTTATGCAACAAAAATTGGCGGAAATTCCGGGTGTTGTTTGCCCTCCGGCTGACGGTGCGTTTTATTTATTTCCCAATATTGAAAAAGCAATCGCACGACAAGGACTTAAAGACGATATCGCATTATCTGAATTAATTTTAGAAAAAGCGCATGTTGCGGTGGTTCCAGGTGTTGAATTTGGCGCACCAGGCTTTATTCGTTTGTCTTATGCGACCAATATTGAAACATTAAAATCTGCTGTTGAGCGCATGAAACCTTTTATTAGCGGTTAGTGATTGAAAATAACGTATTGATAGTTTAGGCTTACGAACTCAAAACTGGAGAGATGTCTGAGTGGTTTAAAGAGCACGCCTGGAAAGTGTGTGTACGCCTTAAAACGTACCGAGGGTTCGAATCCCTCTCTCTCCGCCACCCTATGCAGCGCAAAAAAAAGACCCAAGGCAATCAATCATTGAGCTCGTTTCTGACTAAAGTTTGAAACTCGCGTGACGCATTAGGCTTCCCAATCGAGTTGGGCTTGCACACAACGCCAACTGCTTATTTCTCATCTGTTTTCTGTTGGCTCAAGAATAAATGCCCTAGGTACTTTCACGAGGAATTATAGTAGATAAATGCATTTTTTTCCTAAAAATTAGCTCACTCTTTTTGAAAAAGCGAGCCGGTTGATTTAACGCGTTAGCGAGAGGATTTCACCCCCTTTTTTTCCAAAGGGGGTCGATTGCGCAGCAATCGGGGGGATTTCACCCCCTTTTTTTCCAGAGGGTCGATTGCGCAGCACTCGGGGGGATTTCACTCCTCACGCGGCTTCGCCATACGCACCACCATCGGACGACCACGAAAATCCTGGCCATTCACACCCAATGCTTTTTTCGCATCTTTTACATTTGCAAAAGTCACAAATGCAAATCCTTTCGAGCGACCCGTTCTGTTATTTTTAATCAAACGCACATTTTGAACGTCGCCGTATTTTGAAAAAAAATCCTTCAGATGAAAACCATTAACTTGATATGACAAATTACCCACATATAATTGCTCACTCTCAGGGTAATGTTGCGTAGATTTTCCCGCCCCACGATTCTTGGTAATTCCTCGAATGATAAAAAATAAAATCAATAAGACCATTACAGCGATAAGAATGAAAATAATTGACATGAAATTCTCTTTTGTAAAATTAGAATGGAAATAAGAAAAAATCATTGTAAGAAATAGATGGTCGTAAAGCAAATAAAAAAGGCGTCCGAAGACGCCTCACTATTAACTCTAATAAAACTATTAGAATTTGTAAGTTACACCAGCGTAACCAGCATAGGTTGCAGGCATAGTACCCGAACCATTTTTCGGACCTTTCATTGCGAGTGTTGTAATACCTTGCAATGTCAACGCAACGTGATGTGTTAGGTTGTATGAAGTACCGATACCGAATTCAGGCACGATACGTGACTGATGGAAAAGTGTGCCTAGGCCAGTTGCAGTTGTTTTTCTGAACATATCCATCGCACCTGCTTTTGCAAATACATTGAATTGATCATTGATTGGGTAAATACCTTTAGCCAACAAATCAACACCTTGTAAATGTGTATCAACATTAGCTGAGTTTATTCCAATTTTGATACCGCTAAAACGCGTATAGCCAGCTTCTAAAGCTAAGTATTGGTTAAATTGGTAACCTGTGTTTACATTCCATGCAAAACCACGCGTATCTTTTTCAGGTGCTCCTCCTGTTAGCTTAACATCTTGTTTCGCGTAACCTAAGTTACCGCTGACAAAAACGCCCGCTGCACTTGATTGATTACTTGAAGCAGCCATGCTCGTCATTCCGCCTGCCATGGCAATAGAAGCTGAAGCCAATGCTATTGCACTGACGAAACTTACGACACCTGTTTTCATGTATATACACCTATAGTTTATTTAAAAATTGCATACTCGAGTTATGCAGTGCGCGCAGTATGCATAAGCGATTTTTGAATGTCAACGTGACGGAATTGTCGGAGTGTACGGGATGTATTAGTGGCTATCGCAAAACGTCTACACCGCTGGGCGCATTAAAATAAAATAATGACGGTGATAAATGGGCATTTAATTTGATATGCGAAAAAGTAAATTGCGTGGTTTGATTTAAATTATTTTGAATTTGTATGCTGCTTAATTTTTCATGTGAAAACGCGATAATAATAGAGCGAAATTGTTGATGGTTTTTTTTCGGGATTAATTGAAATACCGATAAATCAGAATGCTGATTAAAACGCACTGTAAATTGTTGCAATAATGTATTTACATTTCCTGATAATAATGTCGCAGGATTCATGGGGCTATTTTGCAGCGATTGTTTTGTGGCTTGTTTTAAAGCGACATCATACACCCACAGATCATTGCCATTGGTAATAACAATTTGATGTTCGGGTTTTAATGTTTCAAAACGAAATTGGCCGGGGCGTTTAATCATGACGGTGCCGTTGCTGTGTTGTAATAGTGTGTTGTGTGCGCTGGTGGTTTTTTGGGTGAATTGTGCTTGGAGTGTGGTGAATTGGTTGAGCAAGTTACTGAGATTTTGAGCGGGGGTTTGTTGTGATGATGCAAAAATACTGCTTGAAAATAGAGTAAATATAATAATAGATTTTAAATAACGCATAGGACTCCTATTTCGCATTCGCTCACGCGAAAGCCTCTAAACTATCACTGGCACAAACTATGGGCAAGTCCGCACTGGTGATATAGCTTAGAAGCACTTGCGTTAGCAAGCGCGAAAATATATTTATTGCTTCACTAAGACATCGCGCTGCGCATTACCTTCCATCTTGCTCACCACACCCGCTTTTTCCATCGCCTCCACAATCCGCGCTGCACGATTGTAACCAATTTTAAAGCGACGTTGCACGCTCGAAACAGACACCCGTTGCGCTTGAATCACAAATGCAACCGCTTCATCGTACAAACCATCTTTTTCACCATCGCCATCTTCAATCATCGCAGATTCGGTATAGCCTGTAGGATCTGCACCTGCCGTATCATTCAAAATATCGTCTAAATAATCGGGTTTTCCGCGTTGTTTTAAATCATTGATCACGCGATGCACTTCCTCATCGCTCGCAAAACACCCATGCACACGCACCGGCACACCAGAACCCGGTGGCAAATACAGCATATCGCCATGCCCCAATAATTGTTCTGCGCCTTGCTGATCCAGAATGGTACGCGAATCAATTTTCGATGACACTTGAAAAGCAATACGCGTGGGAATATTCGCTTTAATTAATCCAGTAATGACATCGACCGAAGGACGTTGTGTTGCAAAAATTAAATGAATCCCTGCGGCACGTGCTTTTTGTGCCAATCGTGCAATTAGTGTTTCTACTTTTTTTCCAACCACCACCATCATGTCTGCAAATTCATCGGCTAAAACCACTATTTTTGGCAATATTTGTAATTCACGTAATCGATCTTCTGTGGCTGGAATTAAAGGATCTAGTAAAGGTGCGCCACGCTCAATGGCTTCACGCACTTTGATATTATATCCCGTGATATTACGCACACCGAGCGACGCCATTAAACGATAACGTCGTTCCATTTCAACCACACACCAACGCAATGCACTGGCGGCATCTTTCATATCCGTAACAACCGGTGATAACAAATGCGGAATACCATCATATACCGCTAATTCCAGCATTTTGGGATCAATTAAAATTAAACGCAAATCTTGCGGCGATGATTTATACAGTAAACTTAACAACATCACATTGAGCGCAACGGATTTTCCAGAGCCCGTTGTTCCTGCCACTAATAAATGCGGCATTTTCGCTAAATCAACAATCACAGGTTCACCGGCAATATCTTTACCTAATGCGATTGTTAAAGATGAACGCGATTGTTGATATGCTTGCGTTGATAACACTTCTTTAAGCGTTACCATTTCACGCGTCGGATTTGGCAACTCCAAACCAATCACTGATTTCCCTGGAATCACTTCAACCACACGCACACTAATTACTGACAATGATCGCGCCAAATCTTTTACCAATGCCGTAATTTTATTAACTTTTGTGCCTGGCGCTAACTCTAATTCAAAACGTGTCACGACCGGACCCGGATGTGCCGCAACCACTTTTAATGCAACACCAAAATCATTAAAACACGCTTCCACAATACGTGAACGCTGCTCCAATGCTTCTCTGCTGACACCCATCACTTTTTCTTTCGGGCGAGAATCGAGTAATGATAATTTGGGTAAAATAGTGGATCCGGAAAAACGCGGTGTTTTTTGTGGTCGCAAGTCGTCTTCAATAATTTCTGCCGCACGTTTTGGTGCTTCAAAACGAGGCGTTATTGCTATTTTTGGCACAGCATCAAATAACGGATCTGGTGAATTCATGTTGATATTTAAACTGGGTTCGATATACGCAACCGGTGGTTCACTCTGTGCGATGGGCATTTTTGATTTAAATGAAGGTAATTTAAAAGAAAAGCTGGGTAAAACGATTTGTCCTCGTAATTGCGCAATGACATATTGACCGCAACGCAACATGCCAGATCCAATGGCTTCAATTAATTCTAGCCATGATGTGCCGGTTAATAATGTAATTCCGATCAGTAAAACAGGTAGAAAAATCGTCGTTGCGCCTGCACAATTAAACCATTGCAATAACATATTGCCCATGGTGACACCCACAATACCGCCTGATTCATAAGGCAAACCATAATTAAAATTGGGTAAATATAAATGCAGCAGACTCGTGCAGCTGATTAATGTCATTAAAAAACCAGTCACGCGAGAAATAACGGGTGGCCAAGAAATATCGGGAATGCCTTCAACACGCTGATAGGCGCGATACACTTCCCAGACGCCTTGAAATAAAATGATCGGAAAAAAATACGTAATATAACCGCATAAATACAATAGAAAATCAGATAGCCATGCGCCAACGCGTCCACCGGCATTGTGTATTTTTACGTTATCTACTTGATGAGACCAGCTGGGATCGGCGCGATGATAGGTCAACAGGGAAATTAATAAAAAAAATCCCATGGCGGCAAACACGATCAGAAATCCTTCGTGTAATCGACGCACTAATACCACGTGATTTGCGCTGTTGTTTGGTCGTCGTGACTGCGCTTTACGTTTTAATTCCCTCAAAGCGAATTTCCTTTCTTGGTACATACTGTCAGCAGGCACATACTAGTGATATAGGTTAGAAGCACTTGCGTTAGCAAGCGCGATGTAAATATTTCTGCTGCTCTTTTTACTTTCGCGCTCGCTCACGCGAGGGCTTCTATACTTTAACACTAGTAAGATGATTACACATCCATTCCAACGCAAACTCACACGCCTGTTCGCGAATACTTGCACGGTCACCAGTAAAATAATGTATTTTTGATTTAACACCGTTTGTATCGCTCAACGCAAAACAAACGGTGCCGACGGGTTTATCTTTTGTACCACCATCAGGTCCTGCAATGCCTGTAATTGATAATGCTATATCCGATTGAAATTTTTGCAAAGCGCCTTGCGCCATCGCAATAGCAGTTTCAGGTGACACCGCACCAAATTGTTCAATTATTTTTGTATCAACACCGAGTAAATTGATTTTCGCCGCATTGCTATAAACAACCGCGCCACCCAAAAACCATTGTGAACTTCCAGCAATATCAGTGATATTTGCTGCTACCAAACCACCCGTGCATGATTCTGCCAAAGCAATATGAATTTGCTTTTGGAGACATAATTCCCCGAGTTTTTTACAAAGAATGGAATGGTTTAACATATTTTTATACGGTCGTTTCTACAGATTCAACTTCAATTTCAGCTTCAGCTTCAACTTCAGCTTCCGGCATCGAAGGCAACTGCAAACCCAGCTGTTTCTCGAGCGATTCAAAATCAATTAATTCTGCCAGCGGCGGTAAGTCAGAAACGCTTTTTAAATTAAAATAATCAAGGAATGTTTTGGTCGTCGCAAATAATGCGGGTTTTCCGGGCACATCACGATAACCTGCAATCTTAATCCACTCACGCTCAAGTAATGTTTTGATCACGTTGGGATTAACAGTAACACCACGCACATCTTCAATTTCACCACGCGTAATCGGTTGACGGTAAGCAATTAAAGCCAATGTTTCTAGAAATGAACGCGAATAACGCGGTGGTTTACGTTCTTCTAATCGTTGAATAAATTCCGCATAGTCTGTTTTTACTTGAAAGCGATAACCACTGGCAACCTCAACCAATTCTACTCCACGGTTTTCATAGGTTGCTTTTAAATCAGAAATCCATGCACGAATTTCACCCAAGCTAGGACGACCGTCTTCGGGAAATAATTGACATAATTTATCAGCAGGCAATGGTTCTGCTGCTGCAAATAACGCGGCTTCGAGGATTTTTTCAGGGTTTTTGTCGGTCATGGCCACGCTCACTTCGTTCGCTAAATTATTTAATTTTTCGCCTTCGCTATCATTCGCTTTGCTCATATACGCTCGGCTTCTGTTGGCTCACCGCTTTTTTAATATGAATCATCCCATACGGTTCATTCTGCACAATTTCAATCACCGATTGTCGAATCAATTCTAAAATCGCAATAAATGTAACAACAACACCCATACGCCCTTCTTCAACGGTAAATAATTTTCCAAAGGAAATAAAGGCTTCGGCCGTCACGACATCTAATATTTTTGTCATGCGTTCACGGATCGATAATAATTGACGCTCTACTTTATGATCAGCAAATAACCGTGCGCGTGTCATCACGCCCACGAAGGCATCCAGCAAATCTTGCATAGGCACATGCGGTTGCGGTGTCGTTACCGACATCGGTGGCGCAATCGCGCTCGCTAAGAAAATGTCACGATCCACTTGTTTTAAAGCCTCTAAATCATCCGCTGCTTTTTTATAACACTCATACAACTGCAAACGACGAATCAATTCTGCGCGGGGATCCTCAACTTCTTCCTCATTCTCACTGGGCATTTTAGGTAACAATAATCGCGATTTGATTTCGGCAAGCATGGCCGCCATCACCAAATATTCAGCTGCCAATTCCAAATGTAACTCTTGCATTAATTCGACATACTGTACGTATTGCATTGTGATCGCTTTGATCGGAATATCGAGAATATCAATGTTTTGCTTTCTGATAAGATAAAGCAATAAATCCAATGGTCCTTGAAACGTTTCTAAAAATACACGCAACGCATCGGGCGGAATGTACAAATCAAGCGGCAATTCATTGACCACTTCGCCGCGGACCAAAATCGTGTTATCGACGACCTGATTCATCATTATCACTCTATTGAAAAGATGAGGATATTCTACGACAATAATGCATTTAATGCACCCCTAACTTGACTTGGGAATCGATTTAACTAAACTTTACGCCAATCAAACAACACAAGATAAACGAAAATGACCCTAACAGAAAAAGCTGCTGCAGCGTTCATGCTGCTACTAGGCGCGAACGCTGAGTCACCTCCAGCCCCGTACGATACCAAACATGCCTTTGCCCACGACCCGAGGGCGGGATATGTTCTTTTGGGGATATTGGCATGTGTTGTAGTAGTGGGGGGAGCAAGATTCTGCGTAAAAAGATTGTGTCTCAATCCGCCGCATGAGCATCATAACCGTCACAATCGCGAAGCTCGCGGAGATGGAGAGGTACCCATTCTCCAAGGAAATAATTCCGGGTACGGTGCCGCATGATAAAATATATTTTTATCTAAAAATCCGTTATCATCTGCGCATTCATCATCATTGAGAACGCAGATATATGAAACTTCTGTTTGATTATTTTCCAATTATTTGTTTTTTTATCGCGTATAAATTTTTTGGCGTCTTTACGGCAACAGCTGTAACGATGCTCGCCTGCATTTTACAAAATATGATTTATTGGCTGAAAAACAGAAAATTTGAAAAATTACATATCATCACGTTATTCAGCGTGCTAATTCTCGGTAGTTTTACACTGATTTTTCACAATGCCATTTTTATCCAATGGAAACCCAGTATTATTTATTGGATTTTTGCCATCGTATTATTATTCAGCCAATATGTATCGCGCAAAAATTTATTGGCGCGCATGCTAGGCGATAAAATTACTTTGCCTGGCAAAATTTGGAATCAGCTCAATATCGCGTGGTCCGTATTTTTTATTTTCCTGGGATTTCTCAATGTGTATGTTATTTACCATTATTCTATGAATGCTTGGGTTAATTTTAAATTATTTGGCACACTCGGGCTCACACTCGCATTCACCGTTGCACAAGCAATTTATATGTCGCGGCATGTCATTAATGAGCGCGCGACCGATTTACCAAAATAAGGATTTATACCCATGTATTATGCATTCTTTTGTGAAGACGCCGATAACGTTTTAGAAAAACGTAAAAGCATTCGTCCTGCGCATTTAACACGATTGCAAATGTTAGCAACAGAAGACCGTTTGCTCGCTGCCGGCCCCTTAATGAATCACGATGGCGATAATCCATTTGTAGCTGGTATACATGGATCATTAATTATTGCAAAATTTAATTCGCTCGATGAAGCGCGCGAATGGATTGCAACAGACCCCTATGTCACTGCTGAGGTTTATAAAAAAATCACGGTGAAACCTTTCAAAATTGTGCTGCCGTAGAGACGTCGATTCATCGCGTCTCCCACCAAAAATGAGAAAAAAATGCAATCCACGGTTCAATTAATCGAAAATACTTTAAAAAAAAGTTTTATGCAGGCTGACATTCATGTCATCGATGACAAAGCAGACCACATCGGCCACGCACACCAAGACAGCGGACACTTTACAGTAATCATCAAATCCCCTATTTTTCAAGGGAAAAATCCTATACAACGACATCGCATGGTCTATGACGCACTGGGATCATTAATGCAAACACATATTCATGCACTACGCATACAAGCAACGGAGTAATTATGATCTCGACTTTTAGGAAAACAATTTTAGCGGGTTGTTTGGCCAGTATAATTGCCACTACTTCTGCAAGCACACTCTACTCACCTGGAAAGCGCGCACAATTACCGCCTGAATTAAATCAAACCTATATGGGTCTTGGCATAGGTTATACCGACTTTCCCTTCTCTAATAATGATTTAATCAATGGATGGAAAGCAACGTCATTCAAAAATCCTACTTATGGATTAAATGTTTTTATTGGTCATTTTTTCAATCGCTATTTAGCAGCAGAAGTCAGTTTAATGCGCCCCGTAAAATGGGCATACGCCTATGGTGTGAGCACACCCAGTGATCATCATTCAATTTGGATTTCGTTATTCGGAGTGACATTGCGTCCTACGCTACCTGTCACGCAACGACTGAGTGTGTATGGGATTGGCGGTCTTGGCATTATTTCGCGTCATGGATTTAGTATTGGTCCGAGCGTTGCTAATCCATCGGAAGATGTGATGACATTTTTAACAGGTGGCGGACTCACCTATGCGCTGACACCCAATTGGCATTTAAATTTAGGCTTAGAATACGCACTCGGTCGTCCCGACAAACAACAACCTCATATGCTCTATGGATTTGCTGGATTTTATTATTTATTTAATACACTACATTTACCGTCCTATTATTCAACACATTATATTTTTCACAAAAATTTAATTCAAATTGGTGGATTTTCAACACGCGTATTTAATCCCAATGTGAATCATTATTTCACTGTAGGCGGTATATTACCGATTTTCTGGGTCGGTGATGTCCATGCAAAAAATGGCGGATGGATAATGTATCAAAGAAATATTTTTCATACCCATAAAATATTTTCATTTGATTTGGGGTTGAGCGCATCCACTTATCATTCATCGATCAATAACACGACATTTCAAGCATTTTCTGCATTCCCCTCCATTCGGTTGTGGTTCTTGCGTACAAAACTAATGGATATGTATTTCACGTATGCAATTGCAGGCCCCAGTTATTTAACACAAAGTCATATTGATAATATTTATGTCGGTGGACGATTCACATTCCAAGATTTGCTGGGCATCGGTGTTTTTCTCGGAAAAGAAAAGCATTTGAATATTGGCGCAACCATTGGGCATTATTCTAATGGTAACTTATTGCCGAATAATCCCGGTATTTTGGTGCCGTTGGTGGTGTCGGTGGGATATGCGTTCTAAGGTGTAATACATATGGAATTTAAAGATTATTACCAAATCCTTGGCGTTTCAAAAACAGCATCGGAAGATGATATTAAAAAACAATATCGTCGACTCGCACACAAATATCATCCTGACGTCAGCAAAGAAAAAGATGCAGAAGAAAAATTCAAAGCGATGAAAGAAGCGTATGAGGTTTTAAAAGACCCTGAAAAACGCAAAGCGTATGATCAAATGGGTTCGGGTCATCGCGGTGGTGATTCTTTTACGCCACCACCGGGTTGGGAATTTCATCAAGGACAACAATCACGCAATCAGCATTACGCAGAAGCTGATTTTAGCGATTTTTTTGAATCTCTGTTTGGACAACACGCACGTGGCAGTGCTCGTCATCAACAATCCTTTCAACAAGATGGTGAAGACCAGCACAGTAAAATATCTATTTCTCTTGAAGAAGCTTTTCATGGCGGCGAAAGACGCGTTGAATTATCGCAAGGTAAAAACAAGCGTCAACTCAACATCAAAATTCCCGCGGGCATTACACAAGGACAAAGCATTCGATTATCAGGACAAGGCATGCCGGGTTTGAATGGCGGAAAAAATGGTGATTTATATTTGGAAATTGCGATTGAAAAACATCCGCAATTTTTGGTTGATAAAAAAGATATTTATGTCACATTACCTGTCACGCCATGGGAAGCGGCGCTCGGAGAAAAAATTGAAGTGCCCACATTGGGTGGTTTAATTGCCTTTAAATTACCTGCCAAAGCACAATCCGGTCAAAAAATTCGATTAAAAGGTCGTGGATTACCCGGAAATCCTGCAGGTGACCAATACATCACTTTATCCATTCATATTCCAGAACCAAAAACCGATGCGCAAAAAGCATTATATGAAAAAATGAAAGCGGAAATGCCTTTTAATCCCCGGAAAAGATAAGTGTAGGTGCAAACTATCAGCAACCACGTGCTAGTGATATAGTTTAGAAGCACTTGCGTCAGCAAGCGCGCAAGAAATTTCGTTTTTTTCATTCACATGACTTTAATGCAGGCAACGCATGAAAAATTACTCAATCACCATCATCGATCAAAACCACACATTGTCTCTTGAACAAATTTGTCGCGCCGTTCATGCAGATAATGAATTAATTATTCAATTCATCGACTATCACATTATTCAACCCAAAGGCTCTTCGCAAGAAACGTGGCAATTTGATCATGTGTGTTTAAGACGCGCACGATTGGCACGCAATTTTTATTATGATTTAGAAGTGAATTTGGCAGGCATTGGATTGCTGCTGGATATGTTAGAAAAAATTGAAGCGTTAGAAACGCGTGAGAGATCTTGATTTAACTGGCTCACAGCGCATTCTAGTGAATCATTTCAGAAGCGCCAGCGGTCAGGCTAGCGCGAAAGGCGCGCATGGCATCGTTCATTTCATGAAAGGTGCTATAATATTCATAATCGGTCAAGAAGCCAAGATTTGATCTTAACTGCAATAGGAGTCAGTGAGGGTACAGTATATGAGTCGTATTAACACTTATAGTGTTAACCTGATGTGGATTAATGCCGTTAGGAACGAAAGTGCAGATACGATCACACCGAATTTCGAAACTAAAATTATCTCAGCTCTCATCAAATGGGCTCACGCAAATCCAGAAGCTATGATCTATTTGTGGTATGACAGCGAGCAAACAACAGAACACGCCGTATCGCATTCACAGTCGATGTTAAGTCAAAAATTAAGTGAAAATGGAATATCAAATGTGGCGCTTAAAGATGTGCGTGAAATTCCTGGTGTAAAAAACAATCCAGATGCATTTACAGACGGAATACCTATTTATTTTCGAGTAGACCTGCTGAAATTGTTTATTCTCTTACACGGTATAGAGCACGATCAATGTGATGCAACTGTCTTTTCTGATCTTGAGATGGGGGATAGAAGGCAGGCTAGAGATAGAATGAATTACCAAGAGTTATTTAATCAAGATGTCTGCGAATATCTCGAAACAATAGGTTTGGTAACAGGGCGTGACGGGTTTAAAGTAGAAAATCAGTTTATACAACTGTCTAATAGAAACGCGTACATGTTAGATGCAATACGATACATTATCAATAACTGTCTGAAGGAAGCTGTAAATTGTTTAGGAAGTCTTGGTGAATTAGATAAGATTTATAGCGATACAGTCTATAATCACATGTTTTCAGAGCTACCCTCATTTTTCTATGAATTAATGGGGGATGAGTTTAACGAACTTCCAATGAGAGATACACAAAACGAATTGCGAAGGGGTCGAGGTCATCCTGAGGAAAATGTGAAATTCCCAGAATCGCCAAGTGACGGAAGAAACTGGCGTTGCGAATTTTTACCCTATCAAACAGATAAAGCAAAAACATTACACCCCGAACCAGAATTTTTAATGCCATATTCTTCAGAAAAAAGGCTTGAGGACAGATGTAGACAAATTATTAATGGTAAAGTTCCATCATCTGAATGTATGGAAAATCTCAAAACAATATTTTCCAGCACAGCACTTTCTCCTGAAAAAAAACAAGAAATACTGAATGCGGCATTAAGAAATTGGGATAGCGCTGTCTCTTATGCTTGGGAAAATATTCCTGGATTGTCTGATCAACAAAAAAAACAAGTGTTTTATGCAGTGATACGATCTGCTCTTTTATCTAGAATTAAATATAATACACAAACGCCGCTTGAAGAAAGTTCATCTTTACCTGATGAACAAAGAGGTATCATACAAGCAGTTAATTTTGCATTACGTCTTCCAAATTTGCAGATTGGATTACAAGAATTAAGCCAAAGGGAGTTTTCTAATGAACAAAGAGATATGGCGTTTGAGGTGCTTGTTAGAAAATGTATTTCTAATGAGCAAAAAGCGCCTTCTAATCGAGAATTTTCATTACAGAATTTATGTCAATATGCAAACCTGACCTCTCGTCAAAAAGAAATAATGAAACATATACTGGAAACATTTGTTGGAGATGCGAATATATCTCAATATCTTGCCTATATTGATGAATTGGAAGCAAGAAGCTCTCGAATATCTGCTCACACTGTTGGTGGTCAGCAATCAGCACATATCGCACAATCAATGTTTGCGCAATCGGCAGTGGCGAGAGTTACTAGTTCAACGCATTTGGTGATTAGCGCATTAGAGGCAATATCTCGAGAGTATGGATCTGGGATTCATAAAACCGAGCTTGATAATCTGATAGAATACTGTCGATCCAATGTTGCGTCAGGTGATCATGCGATCAAAAGAGAAATTGATAAACTCATCACTATTGTGGGAGCGGATCCCAATCATGAAAATTTCAATACAGCGCTTTCTGAATTATCCAGAGAAGTTTCAACTGGTGAAAAAATTGATTGCGATTTTTTAAGTAAGCTTGTGGTTAATAAAAATGCCACAAGAACACCACAAGGACCAACTATGTAGCGGTGCCACACGCGCCTTCGGTGCCTTACCGCTTGCTTTTTCGATATTTTAAAACGTTTGAGCTTGGCGTAGAGACGCGATTCATCGCGTCTCAGATATACGCCAAACCGTGAAGTGAATCGTAGATTTGAGACGCGATGAATCGCGTCTCTACGAAGAACACAATCCAAATTAAAGTGCGAAAGCTACGTCATACACGCGAACAAATGGCAAAATAAATTCGCATCCTTTTTAACATTTTTAAAATTCAATCACACTTTCTCAAACACCAAATCCCACACTCCATGCCCCAACTTCACCCCCCGCTTTTCAAATTTCGTATTCGCCCGCAACTGTAATTGTTCATTATCCGCAAATTGATTCTCACCGATACAATTTTTAAAACCTACATTTGCCGACAAAACAGTCATCATATGCTGCGCGTAATTTTCCCAATCCGTTGCGAAATGCAACACACCGCCATCACACAATTTATCGCGCAATAACGCAATAAATTCAGGCTGAACAATCCGTCGTTTATGATGCCGTTTTTTCGGCCACGGATCCGGAAAATACAAATGAATACGCGAAAAAGAATGATCAGGAATTTTTTCATGCAGAATTTTTACCGCGTCATTTTGAATCACGCGAATATTAGTAAGATTATTTTCAATAATCCCAAACATCGTCGCTGCAATTCCAGGCTCATGCACTTCGATGCCCAAATAATCACAATCAGGATTTTGAATCGCCATCGGTATCATTGTATCGCCATGCCCAAAACCAATTTCTAAAATTCTTTTTGCATGACGGCCAAACAATTTATCCAGATTTAAACTGTCATCGGAAATTAAAACGCCAAATTGCGGCCACGCAATATCCATCGCTTGCTGCAATCGCGCTGTCACTTTTCGTTGACGACGC
>Ga0207016_1038_pt1 | contig 29329 bp, 20 predicted proteins | sample Alteio_BWMinCont_54_FD_153469 | JGI IMG/M metagenome (GOLD analysis project Ga0207016, IMG submission 153469) | Enriched cells from forest soil in Barre Woods Harvard Forest LTER site, Petersham, Massachusetts, United States -... | ecosystem: Environmental > Terrestrial > Soil > Temperate forest >...
AAATATGATTGGTATGGTCCAAACGGTCCTCTGCCACTGGACACTTCTGTGGTATATGTTAAAACAGCCGGTAATTATTATTGTGTGGGCATTGACAGCACTCCATGCCCATTTTTAAAGTTATCCAATACGTTGATTATTGAATCGTACGCTACGCCATATCTGCAAGTACCTGCCAACAACAACATTTGTCCGGGTGACTCTATCATCCTCACTGTAGTTGCATCAAACAATGCTGTAATACAGTGGCAACCACCTTTAAGCGGAGACTCTACTATACAGGTTATTAAGACCCCGGGTACCTATTCAGTAAAAATAACTTCCTGCGGTATACAAACCATCTGTACTACAACTATTACTAAATCGAGCCCTTTTGCCATTATAACGGCTACTCCATCTAAAACCATTTGCACAAAGGGCGATTCTATAAAACTTTCGGCGGCAGTAGGCATGGCCAATTATTTATGGCAACCTTCCAATAATAGTAACCAAATTATCTATGTAAAGCGTGGAGGCACTTATACATTAACCACCGCCGATTCATTTGGATGTACAGCTACAGCCAACGTAACCATTGCTCCCCCTTTGAGCGACTCCTTAACCAAATCGGTTAATATCAGCTGCACGGGAAGCAGCACAGGGCTTATTTCGTTGGGAATAGCCGGAGGATCTACTCCATATACTTATTCATGGACACCCAATGTGGGAAGTACGGCAACTGCTTCTAATCTTTCCGCAGGACATTATGCAGTAACTGTTACCGATGCCAACGGTTGCGCAAAAACACTATCAGACAGCCTTAGTCAACCACCTAAATTATTAACGCCAAGCATATTATCCGTGTCCGATATTAAATGCTTTGGACAATTAACCGGTATGGCTACAGCCGGAGCTGCAGGAGGAGAGCCAGCTTATACCTACTTATGGAACCCGGGTGGCCAATCTTCGGCTACTGCCTCCAACCTTAAAGCAGGCAGTTATACCGTTATCGTTACCGATTCGGTGGGATGCAGCAAAACTTCTTCAGTAAGTATTACACAGCCAACGGCACTTACTATAAATCCAACTTCAAAAGATGCCTCATGTATTGATACTGATGGTTCTGCCGGTATTGTAGTTACGGGAGGCACTTCTCCATACACATATATCTGGAACCCGGGCGGAAATAACACGCCTTCTATTACAGATTTGAAACCGGGTTCTTATTCCGTAATCATCACAGATGGAAATGGATGTAAAGACAGCAATACGATAAAGGTAGGCCTCAATAAAACAATGAACATTACTATTTCAGGACTTGATTCCATATGTAATGGACAAACCATTACACTTGATGTTTCAGGAGGTACTGTGTATAAGTGGTCTACGGGTAGTACATCAACGTCCATTACGGTATCCCCTACTTACAATAACAATGCTATTTGGGTAAAAGCTACCACAGGTGTATGCACGGATTCTCTTCCGTACAACCTATTTATCTATCAACCTTTGGAGGTATTGCCGATAAACGACTCTATTTGCCCGGGAACATCTTTCAAATTAGATATACATCTTACAGGAGGAAAACCTGCGTACACTTATACCTGGAATAATGGAATAACAGCCGACAGCCCCGGTCCTATCTCTGTTTCTCCTGATTCATCTACCACCTATAAAGTATCCATAAGTGACGGATGCAACTACACTGCCTCCACTTCTGTCTATGTTAAAGTGCTTGATAAAGGAACTGCGGCCTTTACATTTAAGCCAGATTCTATCGAATCGGGTCAGATCATAAACTTTACCAATGACAGCAAAAACACCACTCGCTACCTTTGGACTTTTGGCGACGGGGGTTCATCGGGTATTTTTGATCCTGAACATATTTATCTTGATTATGGCAACTTCCAAATCATTCTTGTAAGCTATGCCCCTGATGGATGCCCTGATACGGCAACAAAAGATATTTTCATCATACCAAAAGTATATATCCCGAATGTGTTTACACCGAACGGAGATGGATTTAATGATATTTTCTATTTTACTATCCAGGGTGCAAAATGTTTCCATGCAAACATATATAACCGTTGGGGAGTGCTGATATATCAATTAAACTCATCAGCAGACGGCTGGCCAGGGATTGTTCAACAAACTAAACTACCTGCATCTGATGGTACCTATTACTATATCCTGCATTATTGTGACTACCTCAATGGTCAGCACGACCTCGATGGTTTTATTACCCTGATACGGAATAAACATTAGTCAGCTTTCATTCCGGGTACGGACGTAATAGAATATCTTTGCGTCTGTTATATTATATAAACTATGAAGGTAACTGCTGAGCTACTTAATGCGAAGAGAAATTACGGAGGCTGCAAGAAAAAATTGCTCCGCTGGAATGATTCGCCATTATAGAAGTCTCCCACACTAAAGCAAGTTTGAAAAAACCTGAAAAGGAACACAATTACAGTAGACTATGAAAGGAGAGGTTCCCCAAAAAAACACTAAAAAGCTATCTCCCTTCTGGAGAATTATTCTCGAAGTTAGTTTTATACTCTTTCTATTCTATGCCAATTTATTGATGGGTGAATTTACTCATTCCGGAATGGGACAGAAAAACGGCTTAATATGGGCTATTCAGGATATTTTTACTATAACTAATTTCATTATCGCCATCCTGCTGGCATTTGTAGGATACATTGTTTTTGAAATTTTACGAAAGAGGGTTTAAATATCTTCGGCCTGATTTCCCGATAGACCGAGGCTTATTGTTTCCCAATATAATAGTCAATTACTTTCTTTTGCAGCGCCAAATTAACATCGGACTGTGCCTTATTGACTTGCGCCTGCAACAGCGCTACCTGTGAATTGGAAAGCGTTACAAAATCAGTACGCCCCACATTATATTGGCCTTGTATAACATAAAATGCTTGCTGGGCAGCTGTCAACCCACGGGTAGCAGTGCTTATCTGTTGTAATGCCGCTAAGTAATCATTGTAAGCCTGTTTAACATCCGAAGAAATTTGTACCATCAGGTCATCGTTTTCTACTTCCTCACTGCGTTCCTCAATAGTAGCAATATCTACATTGGTTTTATTATATAAGCGGTCGAAAATATGCCACGAAAGACTCAACGCTACCTCGCCATACAATTGCCCAAATAAAGCTTTGCCATACGGTTCCTGCGGACCCAGTACATCGGCACCGTTAACATATAACTGGTTAAAATATCCCCCGTTGGAAACCAGGCCGCCCTGTAAATAGAGTTTAGGCAGGTAACCACTCCGGTACTGTTCAATTTGCCAATCGGCTATTTTCATATTCAATTCCGATGATTTTAAATCAGGCCTTTGTGCAATAGCTGTATCAACCAAAATTTGCACACTCTGGTACCCTTGCCCTAAAGGTGTAGTATCTACTGCCATATACCCAATTTTGTATTTATCAGTCTGGCTGATTCTCAGTTTACGTAATAACAAAATGATGTCATTTTTTAATTTATCCTCCGATTGTATTTCAAACAACTTATCGCTACTCATTTCAGCTTGTTGTTGGTATAAGTCAGCTACTGTTTTCCTGCCCACATTCGTCTGCTCTTGCAACTGGGACTCTCGCTGGGTAGATACATCCAGGTTTTTTTGAGCGTAGTCCACAATTTTCCGGTCGAGCATTACTTGCAAAAATGTTTGGGTAATGTCATAGGTTATTTGCTGCTTGGCCCTGTCGAGATTATATTGTGAAGCAGATTTTGATAATACGGCAGCTTTTAACGTTGCCTGATTTGAAAAGCCATTAAAAATATTAATGGTACTGCTCAACTGGTAATTGAGCTGTGTCTCCCTGGAATTAACCAGTGTGGGTTCTGTTGTAGTGAGTAAATTACTTCCCCCTAAATATCCGTAATTGCTGTTAAAGTTCAGGTCAGGGAGAAACTGCCCGTAAGCCCCGATTAAAGCGGCACCGGTAATTTGCACCGAATCCTGGCTGCGCAATATATGAGCCGACTGGGTGAGTCCTAACCGTATGCAATCGTCGAGCGACAATACCTTTACCGAGTCCTGCGCTTGCATATTATTAGCAGAAATGCACAATGTGGAGACAATTGCAAAAAAATATTTCAACCTAATTTTCATTTCAACCCTTTTTTAAACTATCGAGCTTATTGAAGAACCCTTACTTTTTGACCATCTAAAAAACTCTCACCTACTGAAAGCGCCACCCTATCCCCTTCTTCAATTCCTTTCACACAAATTACTTCGCCCGTATTGCGCAACACTGTTATTTCTTTAAAATGTAACACGCTATCTTTATCTACTGTGGCCACTAATGTTTTACCCTTATTAATAATCAAGGCAACCGAAGGAATGATAAGCGACCTAGCTTGGTCTTGAATGGGTAGTTTTATGTGAACTTGTACGTAGCTGCCGGGTACTATAACGTTGTCTTTATTTTCAATATCCACCTCGCATAGCATCATGCGTGTATGTTCATCCAGTTCACCTGCCATACGGGTGATGTTAGCTTTCACATGCAGATCGGGGCGTTCGGTCAAGGTAATATCGACGCTGTCTCCTGTTTTCAGGTTAGCGGCATCGCGCTGCTCCACGTAGGCATAAATCCTTAACCTGCCAAGGTCGGCGAGGGTTACCACAGGCTGTGCACTGGTTTGGGAATTATCAGCATTCTGTATTAAAGCCCCGGGGTCTACATAACGGGCAGTAATGGTACCACTGAACGGAGCTCTCAAATATTGATATTGCTTTTGTTCTTCCAGTGATTTTACGTTGGCTGCTGCCATATCGGCATTGGTTTGAGACAGCTCTGCATCTTCCTGGGATATGAATTTCTTTGCCAGCAGATCCTTGTCACGTTCTGCTATTTTCTTTTTGTTTTCAAGATCAGCAATAGCTGAATTATACTGTTGGTCTATTTCCGGGTTATCCACGTATGCCAACTCCTCGTTTTCGGTTACCTTATCGCCTTTGTCCACATTTATTTTTCCGAGGTAGCCGCTAATTTTAGAATAGAGCGTAGCGCTTTGGTAAGGTCTTGCTTCGCCTATAAGCACCAACTCTTTTCCGCCCGAACCGAAGTGGGCAATAGCTGTTTTAACCACAGGGCCTTCTTTCAGTTCCTTTGCACGTTGGGCGCTTTCCGCTTCTACCGAAGATGTTTTCTTCATGTAAATTCCTGCTATTCCTCCTCCCATCAGCAACAAGATTATAAAGCCAGCTACCAGCAGCTTATAATTGATTTGGGTTTTAGTTCCGGTTGTCATATTGTTATTACTATTATTATTCAATGTGTCCTTTAGCTTCTTCTTCAAATTTTACATCCATGGTGTGATAGGTGGGCATGCTTTTGCGAAGCACTGAATAGAATATTGGCACAACAAACAGGGTAAATATCGTTGCAACCATTAATCCACCAATAACGGCCCGTCCAAGTGGGGCATTTTGTTCACCACCTTCGCCCGATCCAATGGCCATCGGTATCATACCTAATATCATGGCAATAGCCGTCATAAGTACCGGGCGGAGCCTTGTTTTCCCTGCTTCCAGAGCAGCGTCCAGAGCATTCGCCCCTTTTTCAACCCGCAAATCGTTGGCAAAGCTCACCAGCAATATAGAGTTCGATACAGCTATACCGATAGCTACGATAGAACCCATAAGCGATTCCACATTGATGGTGGTTCCGGTAAGTGTAAGCATCCAGAGTATACCCATAAAGGCCCCCGGAATTGAAAGCATAATGATGAACGGATCCATCCATCCCTGGAATAAAACAACCATGAGAAGATATACGAGGGCAATAGCTATTATAAGCCCCAAGCTCAGTGTACTGAAAGAAGAATGCATTACCTCGCTTTGCCCCCGCAGATTAATGCGCATACCCGGAGGCAATTTACCCAGACCATCAATTTTTTTCTGGATAGCATCCGATACTGAACCCAAATCACGTCCTTCCACATTAGCATCAATATTCATAACCCTTTGCACCGTATAATGACTAAACAAATTGAATTGGGTTGTATTGGTTATCTTAGCCAGATTACCTAATGTTTGCGCCTGCGCGGCGGGTAAATTAGTGGGAGATGATGAACTATTGCTATTAAATACAGGATTAAGGGTTGTTATGGGTGTATTCATCAAATCTTGTACAGAGCCAATTTTCTGGTAAGGTGTTTGCACCACCACCGGGTAATTTACGCTGTTTGACGGATTGATGTACCACGACGGCCCCACCATGGTACTCGACGAAAGAGAGATGAGAATATCATTGGCTACTGCTTGTTGCGTAAGCCCCAATTCAGCAGCTCGCACGCGGTCAACGTCCACTTTAAACGTAGGGTAATCGAGCACCTGTTTGATCACCACATCTTCCACACCGGGAATAGATTTCATCTGGTCGCGCAGGGTACGGGCATAGTCATACGACTTATAATAGTCGGGAAATTGTATTTGCACATCGAGTGGTGCCGAAAGGCCAAAATTTAATACCTGGTTCACAATATCGGCTGATTGGAAATATATTTCACACCCGGGAAAATGCTCATTAAGGTCCTTCCTTATTTTCTTCACATAACCGAGTGTAGGTTTATGGCCTTCCTTCAGCGATATGGTGATTTCAGCATCCATACCGCTTGCATTATCTGTATTCACAAATGCGAGATTATAAGAAACCGGAACCCCAATCATATCGTTAATCGTCTCCAGTTCGTTTTTCGGAATAATTTGCTGTATGCGTGCTTCAGCAGAATCGACTAATTTTTCCGTTTGTTCAATACGTGTTCCCGAAGGAGCGCGAAAGTGCATTTTCATCATACCCGAATCGGTGCCGGGGAAGAAATCGGTGCCGACAATTCCCAACAACAAAAACGAAGCTACAACGGCAACACCTACAAAAATGAGTGTGGTCCTTTTATAATGAAGAAGTATATTTAATAATCTGCCATACGAATTTTGGAAACGTTCAAAATTACGGTCGCGCCAATTATTAAATCTTACCATTATTCTTTTAAGAGGTCCCATATGCGGGTCATTAGGGTCTTCATGTAATGGCTCATGCTCCATTAACATGCGGGCAAGCGTAGGAACCAATGTCCGCGATAAAAGATAGGACGCCATCATGGCGATAACAACTGCCAATGCAAGCGGAGTGAATAAGAACTTGGCAGGGCCTGTGAGCAATACCACCGGGAAGAATACGATACATATTGCGAGCGTAGCCACAATGGCCGGAGTGGCAATTTGGCTGGCGCCGTCGAGAATGGCAACCGTAAGCGGTTTACCCATGTGCCGGTTACGGTGGATGTTTTCTACCTCAACAGTAGCATCATCAACCAACATCCCTATTGCGAGCGATAATCCGCCTAATGTCATAATATTAATAGTATCTCCAAGCAAATTCATCCCGATAATGGAAACAAAAATGGAAAGGGGTATAGAAGTACACACTATAATAACACTGCGCCAGCTTCCCAGGAAAAACAATATCATCATGGATACTAATATGGACGCAATAATGGCTTCGCGCAAAACATTTTTAATAGAATTACGAACAAAAACAGACTGGTCAAAATCTACTTTTAAATCGAGTCCTTTGGGTGCAGTTTCTTTAATAACCGGTATCATTTCCTTGGCAGCTTCTACCACCACCAGGGTCGAGGCATTCGCCTTTTTCAATATAGTTAGGTAAGCCGCCCTCGAACGGTTTACACGCACTATATTAGTTTGTTCGGCATAACTATCCGATACCTTAGCCACATCGCCCAGCAAAACAGGCTGCCCATTTACCACTTTGAGCGGTATTTGCTCAAACATTTTTACACTGTCGGGACTAGAATTGAGCGCTACGTTAAATTCCGTTTCGCCCATCCTTGCCGAACCGGCAGGCAAAATTAGGTTGGACGACTGAAGAGCTGTTAAAATATCATTAGGCGAAAGACCCTTGGCTGTTAAGGATCTGGGGTCTATATCAATCATGACCTGCCTGTTCTTTCCACCAAAAGGAGCCGGAGTTGCCAACCCTGGGATAGTAAACAAACGGAGACGGATAAAATTGAGACCATAGTCAAAAATCTTTTCTTCGGGCAGAGTTTTACTGCTTAATGTAATTTGTGCAACGGGGACGTTTGTAGCATTATACTGAATTATTACCGGTGGCGTCATTCCCGGTGGCATAGCCCGAAGAGCGGTGCTGGAAACAGCCGTCATTTGAGCAATAGCAGCCCCTATATCGGCGCCCGGTTCAAAATATACTTTCAGTATCCCTATACTCGGAATAGATGACGATTCGATTTTTGAAACTCCATTAACCGTACTGGATATAGCTCGTTCATCTAAAAAGATTACTCTTTTTTCAATATCATCGGCAGAAAGGCCGGGATAGTTCCATACTACAAGAACCACAGGTATGTCGATAGGAGGGAAAATATCTACCAGCATGGCTCGTATGGAAAGAATTCCCATCATGAGAATTAAAAGCGCCATCACGGCAACTGTATATGGCCTGCGTAGTGCAAGCCTTACAATCCACATCATCTTCTTTTACAATTTAATTGATTCACTTCTTTTATCTTGCATTCCTGATTCAGAAATATCAACCAAGTTCTTATATATCGAATCTAACTGATCATTCAATTTTTCTATTTCCGGGGTTGAAAGTTTTTGCATGATTGAGTTATTAAGACGATTTATCGTAGCAATAATTTCGGGCATGCTTTTTTTCCCTTTCTCCGTAAGCTGTATATAATACTCCCTCCGATCTGATGGGTTTTGAGTGCGCTTGATAAATTCCTTTTTACTTAAATCATCCACCACTCCAACCATCATTGCCTTATCAATATGAAGCGAATTAGCAATAAACCGCTGGCAGCATTGGTCGCCTGTTTCATTTAATAGAACAAGCACCGAAAAATGCCTTTCTAATCCTAAATGAGAAAGCTGTTCAGCTAATACAGAAAGATATAGTTTACCCAGCAGATTAAATTTCCTACCATAGGAAAATTCTTTCAGTTCAAATATCGAAACTTCCTTTTTGGGCATGAATTAATTTAAAAGAGGGAGCAAATATAGTTTATTTTATTAATAGTTTGCACATTAAACCATTTTTAAGTTCAATACCGCCTACCCCGCTACATTTTATACTTATATCAATATTATAAAAGCCAACAACCACAACTCAATGCCCCATTATTCAACTATTGCATCGCTGAATGAAGATAAAAAGGCATTTATAAAGATTACAGATTGTCTTTATTAAGCATTAAGGTATTTATAAGTTTCCACCTATTAGCCAAATATTAATTCTACGTAATCGCTTTGTATTTAAAATGTTATGAAGTTGAAATAATCAAAAAATAATAATCCGTTTTAAAATATAAGTAACTGACTACCATAGCAATACATGGAAAGCTATAAAACAGATGTACCAAGTTATTTTTTTTTCTTACTTTTGACTCCGAAAATGAATCATTAATTAACGCCGATTCTCAATCTTAGAACACTATTAAAATTAAAATTATTCAAATGAAAAAACTAATATTAGCCGCAGCAGTATTATTAACTGGTTTTGTAAATAATGCACAAGCACAAAATGCCATACTTGACCAAAATCCATGGTCTGTAGGCGTTGGTTGGGATTTTACTGCCAATAACGGATACAGAGACCATCGTTTTCTCAATATCTCTAGCTGGAATACTGCATCCTATCCATGCACTATAAACATTTCAAGAACCCTTGGCTGGGGCTTCTCACTGGAAGCTTCTTTTGCTTATGCAAATCAAAAAGCAGGCCAAGTAGTAGATAAGGGCATAAGTACGGTAGCTGAGAGCTACTATATGTATGATCTTATTATCAAGTATAACCTGCGTTGCTTTTATAATAGCAGCAAGTACGTAATTCAACCTTATGTTTTATGGGGTCCGGGATTAAATTATGTATTCCCATTTATGCCACAGGAAGGCAATCCACATGATGTGGGCAGTATTTATCCTCCATTTATTTTTAGAAACCTTCATATGTTTGCTTCTGTAGATATGGGAATTGGATTTGATATTTCACTTCACAATATGTTTCCTGAATCTAATTCTGGCTTCTGCAGAAGAGTTTCTATCGAACTTCAGGCTATGGGTAGATGGACTGACAATGCCAGTGATTATATACAATACCAGGCTATCTTAGTATACAAGATTCCACACAGAGCTGACAGACCTCAATTACTGTAAAATATATTAAAAGAAAATTAGATGAAAACCCCGGTATAATACCGGGGTTTTTTATTTTTACATAGAGAGGTAGCTACTCTCGGCCATAGCATGTTTTCTCTATTAAGATCATAAGCAACATAAACCCTGTTTCATACTGTATCCAATTCAGTATATGTTTCCTCAAGAATAAGATATATTGCATCGCCTTATATTTTGTATTCTTATCTCAACAGAGGGAAGAGTATTAATCTCGATTTTATAGAACAACGAATTGTAATGAAGAGAGTACCTAAAATTATGCCCCAGTATTCCTATTCCTCAGCATTGAGGTAAAAGTGTTGATGATGATTTTAATATCAAGGTAGAATGACCAGTTCTCAATATACCAAACATCCAATTTCAATCTTTCCCTCATTTGAGAAATTTCCCGTGTTTCGCCACGAAAACCTCTAACCTGAGCTAACCCTGTAATGCCCCCCATCACAAAATGACGAAGCATAAATTTATCTATCTCCCTCGAATATTTTTGGGTATGTAACAACATATGGGGACGTGGCCCTACAACCGACATATTCCCTATTAGCACATTAAAAAATTGAGGCAGCTCATCCAAATTTGTACGTCTTAAAAAGGCACCAAATGGAGTAATCCTCGGATCATTCTTATATGCCTGAAGTTCATGTGCCTGATCATTAACAGTCATAGTTCTAAATTTGTAACATAAGAATGGCTTATTTCCCCTTCCAGACCTTAATTGCTTAAAGAAAATGGGGCCCTTTGAGGTGAGCTTTATTCCCAATGCAATAAAGGGAAAAACCCATGGAAATATAAAGAGGATAACGAGCAACGAAAAAAATATGTCAAATGTTCGCTTAAATAACCTGTTTGCTGTATTATCTAAAGGAAAATCCCTAATACTTAAAACAGGTATTTTATCAAAAAAAGAAACCTCTAGCATATAATTCCCAATTCCCCGAAAATCAGGAACTATTTTTAACCGGATAATATTATTATCGGCAAATGATATCAACTCGTGGACTCTACTGGTTTTCATCTCAGACAATATACAATATATTTCATCAACTTTGTTCTTTAATACAAACCCTTCGAGATCATTTAAGGAGCCTAATCTATTTTCATGCTGTTTACCATCATCAAAAAAACCAAGGCATTTGTACCCATACTCAGGGTGTTTATGGAAAAAATTATAAATATCATTCGCGGCTTTTCCGGAACCGGCTATTATAACCCTTCTATAGTTATAGCCCTTTTCACGGATAGATTTTAGCAAGAATGTAGTAATGAGCCTCCATAGGATAACAAGTACAACAAATATGGTATATTCCAAAATAAAAAACTTACCCGACCTTAGGGGTTGTTTGAGAAAGCTAATAAAGGAAAATATTAAAAAGAGGTGGAAAATAAACGATTTTATTAATATGTTTAAAACAGTGGTAATGCGCATCACCCTTGTCTGTACATAAGCTTTTAATGCAGTCGTAGATATAATCCAAAATAGATTCAAGTAAAGAAACTGAACAAGTGTTCTTTCGCTAGAAACTACGATAAAACCGTTTATATAACTCCCTACAAAAAATATAATATTTAATAAAAGCAAATCTCCAACAAGCTGGATTCTTGATACAATGTCGGATTTGTTGTTCATTACTTTAAATTGGCAGGAGAGTCTTACTATGCTTTAACCCTTTTATATGCAAAAGAGAAAACATTTTAAGGCTTAAACTTCTGGATGGACAAAATTAATATTTCACCTAATAAATAAACTCGCTCATAACACCCAGTATGTCTAAAATCTCCTATTTTTTGCTTAAAATACTTTTATTAATAAAGAAACAGGTAGTACTTGCTTGACTACAAAAATACATAATAAACAAATATGGTATTGCAATTGGCTATTTTAAGCTATTGCCGTTTTATTATCCAATAAACCGCAAATAACTCACTATCATTACATAATAGATTTCGATACTAAATAATAAAGGAAGTGCGGAGATACAATTGCAGCGAAAAATATACACTTATGCCAACTCACGTCTGTGATTCAGCTGTTTTAATTTCTCACGAAAGATAATGTATATAAAACCACTATTTGTAACTAAATATCGTTTCCACATCCGTTGTGGCTCTTGTATCAAACGGTAAAACCATTCCATACCTATCTTTTGCATCCATGCAGGTGCGCGCTTGGTTAATCCAGAAACTATATCAAAGCTTCCACCTACTCCCATAATAAAATAGGCCTTTATAGTATGTTTATATTTATCTAGGAAAATTTCCTTTTTAGGTGAGCTCATGGCAACAAAAAGCATATCCGCATTAGAGTTTCCAATATTCTCAGCTATCTCTGCCTCTTCTTCCTTATTAAAATATCCATTTCTGTAGCCGGCAATAAAATCATGCCCATACTTTGACCGGTATATATCTACTACCCTGGTAATTACCTCTTCTTTGGCGCCTAATAAGTACACTTTATAACCTTTTTTACCGGCAACATCAATTAAGGCATTCATTAAATCAATACCGGCAACCCTTTCTGGTAGAGGGGTATTTAAAAACCGAGAAGCCCAAACAACAGCCTGACCATCCGCATTAATAATATCACAATTTACAATAGACTCTTTTAATTGAGCATTTTTTTGGGCATTTACAATTTTTGCAGCGTTTACCACTACGTGATGCAGCAACCGTTTTTCCTTGATTGAATGTTCAATCTTATCAATGGTTTGCTGCATGGTTAATGCATCTATAGGAATGCCGCAAAGCTTTATTCTATTCATCCCTGTCCAATACTAAATAGGTTGAAAGCGCATAGAACATCCATGCCTGAGCCCAACGGATATAGGGTATCCTGGATGAAAAATATTTATTTTTTTGATAATAAAAGTATCCTTTGTCTGATTGCATATTGTGAATAGTCCACTGAAGTACTTTATCAACTACACCTTTACACTTTGCAAAGGTACCCAATTTTTTTAAGGTAATTACAAGTTGCGCAGGAGCATGAACGTCAATGGGATAAACAGAATTATTATAATATTTAGAGATGCCTTCTTCAGTAAAAAAGGTATTGATATAGTACTCGAATCCTTTGTCCAATTGTTCATGATAAGATGCGTCACCTGAATATTTCATATAATCAGCAATACACTCAAGGTTATATCCTGTATGAAAATTATCAATCCATTGATGAAATGGCAAGGTGCCATAACCCCAAGACCCATCTTTATGCTGGGCATTGCAACAAAATTGCACTGATTTTTTGGCTTCTTCTATAAGGTGTTCTTCTTTTGTAAAGTTATATACCCGCGATAAAATTCTGCTACCTAACAAAGATGCATTAAACACTACACTTTTATCTAAAGGAGAATAGGAAAAGGCAAAATTTCCAGCTTCGTCATAGGTGCGGTTTAAATCTTTCAGAATAAAGTCGCATGTGCTTCTTGTGGTAGATAAAAGAGCTTTATTATTCGTTATTTCATAAGCATCGAGTAATGCACTTGCAACAAACGTAGATGCTACGACCGTCGGAGTGTTATTCGGCTGAAAAAATGCCCGCGCCTGCCAATCGAAATTATAACCCCAACAGGCTCCGCTATATTCCTTATTTATCAGTGTTAGTATCTGATCTGCTAGGAGATGTATTTTCTCAAGGTATTCTTCCTTTTTATCAATTTCATAAAGGTTGCAATAGCTGGCCAAAAATAGGCCAAGCGCTTTAGCATTATATCCTTTCTTAACGCCGAGCGCACTACGCAAATTAATAGGAGACCGTTTAAAGGTCTGAATCCAAACAAGTCTTGCTATCCTGTTTTTTGAAATAAAAGGGAGTGACTTGAAAAAAGTACTGTTCAGCCCGTCGTAGGGGTCGTATCCCTTAAAGCTTTCCTTCTCGCAATAGTCTTTTAATTTATCTAAACTTTTACGAATCTCTACCTGCATAAATCACACAGTAATTTCTTGAGGTAATCCGGTCTTTAAACTGTCTATTATTTTAAAAGTAGCCAATGTGGTTAAGCATATTGATCTGAAATCAATTGGGCTGAACTTGCCATTTTTAACGGCATCTAAAAAAGCCTTGACCTCCTCCTGGTGGCCTTTTCCAGCAGATTTTAGTTTCTCGCTTTTTCCACCTTTATACATCATGCCATCGCGAAAATCATTTATAATCCCAATTTTTCCGGCTGAAGATACTTCTATTCTTTCTTTCGGCAAACCTTTATCGCCATTAGCAATATAAGTTAAATTACCTATCGACCCATTCTTGAATTTAATTACAACTGCAATATTATCATCGGGAGATATTTTGGCATTATCAGTTGTTATCGACTCAGCAAAAACTTTAATAGGTTCGGAATCCGTAAAATATTGCATCAGGTCAATAAAGTGACACATTTCCCCAATAATTCGCCCCCCTCCTACTTCGGGCTGTTGCGTCCAGTGCTCCTTGGGTATTAAACCTGCATTAATGCGAATATTAACGACCAAGGGCTCGGAAGCATTGGCAAATTCCTTTTTAATGGATTCACAGATAGGAGCAAAACGCCTGTTAAATCCAACCATTAGTGTTTGATTAAACTCTGATTGGGTTTCTATTACCGCTTGCAATTGTTCTTCATTAATGGCTAAAGGCTTCTCTACAAAAACTGCTTTTTTAGTTTTTAAAGCGTCAATAGTAAGTTGAGCATGTGAAGAGTGTGGAGTGGCTATAAATATTGTATTAATTTGTTCCTTATTAAAAGCATCATTTGGTTCAGAAGAACAAAAATTAAATTGAAATTTATCACATACATTTTTAGCTGTAATACCTCTTGATGTAACAACGCTATCTAATGAAGCACCCCAGCTTTTAACATTGGGAATAAGATAACTCTGTGCAAAGCTTCCGGCTCCTATAAATCCAACATTGATAGATGACATAGGATTATTCCTAATGTGCACAGAAGTGCTGTGTATTGTACCATTCTGCGTATATTTTAGTAGAATGCCCAAGTGATACTCGGGTGTTTTACCCAGTACAATATCATAGGCCTTTTCAGCTTCTGCTATCTCAAAAACATGAGTAATGAGCGGCTTTATGTTAATTGCTTTCCGTGAAAGTAAATCCAAAAAAGCTTCCATATTTCTCTGCTCGGTCCACCTTACATAGGCAAATGGATAATCATTCCCGTTTTCTTCGTAATTAACATCGTATCGCCCCGGCCCGTATGAGCATGAAATCTTTAACTCCAGTTCCTTTCTATAAAAATAAGGGTCACGTGGAATATCCATTTTAACTGCCCCAACTACTATTATCTTGCCCTTCTTTCTTGCTATTTCTACTGAAAGCTCAATGGGGTCGTTAGTAGCAGCAGCAGCCGTAATAATAATGGAATCAAAGCCATGTCCGTTTGTAAAGTTCTCACAGGCAGCAATTAAGTTAGGATCGTTTCTATGGATGGCATTATCGGCAGCCATTTCTTTTGCAAGGGCTATTAGGTTCGGGCTCAGATCAATTCCAAATACAGCACAACCATTAGCTTTTAATAGCTGGCAGGTAATTTGCCCTAAAAGTCCTAACCCTATCACGCAAATTTTTTCTCCCAGTCTAGGATCAGCTTGTCTTACACCTTGCATAGCTATTGCGCCCAACGTAGTGAAAGCAGCCTCGTCGGAACCCACATTATCTGGAATCTTAACGACCAAATTCTGTGGAACTGACACTACTTCTGCATGTGAAGCGTAATCCTGTCCCGCACAGGCTACCCTGTCTCCCGGTTTAAATATTCCGTTTGAATCGAGTGAAGCCATTACGATACCACTTGTACTATATCCTAAGGCTTTTAAAGAATCTAACTTCGTTCTTACTTTATTAATAGTTGCAGACAACCCTTCTTTTTTAATATTCTGCATAACCTGGGCTACCAGGTCAGGCCGTTGCTTTGCTTTACCTATCAGATTTGCTTTTGCAACTTTTACCGTACTCCTTTCCGTACCGGCACTAATAAGCGAAAACTCATTAGTAACTAACACCATTCCTTCTGAAATAGCGGGTTGCGGAACATCATCTATATAAAGCTCTCCTGTTTTAAAATTCTGTATCAGTTGTTTCATAACTCTTTCTTTGCTTATTAGCTCAATGATCCTTTTTTTATAGCAATTAATGATTTAGTAAACCCCAAACTTTTTTCCCGATATATTATAGCATCAGGAAATAGGTTCTGCATTTGCCTATATGATAATAAATTCCAGTCTGGCCTAGCTTTCTTTGGCCAGAATAAATTAAAAAAACGAAGTACCCTTATTAATATAGGCCTTGGAAGAATTGCCACTATGCCAGGCAACCAGGAATGACTTTCTATAAGAAAGTATTTATTGGGGGTTTGAACAAAGTATCCCTTGCCTACTCTTCTTATTTCGTCGGCAAATTCCTTTTGCCTTTTTAAACTTTGTTCTTTAAATTCTTTTCCACTCTTCATGTTCCAAATAAACTCCTTTGGAACTGTAACATGCTCTATAACGGAATTGCAAAACACTATATCGTATTCACCATCTTTAAAAGGCAATCTGTCACTCTCGGGAATAAGAACTGTGGAATACTTGTATGCTAATTTTATATGATCTAAATTCTCCTGCAAAATATCTGCGCTCGTAATGTTATACGATTGGGAGCCCTGAATAATGTTCGTAATAAGCGAACCATTACCTCCACCTAAATCCATGATTTTGTCCTGGCTGGTAGGTTTCAAGATATTCATAAAAATAGCCCGCCTTTTATTATAGGCATTTGCAGAATACAATTTCTGGATTCTTCTTAACATTCTATCTCTTGTTTTTGAACCTTATTAAAGATAAAGAATCTTATGAAAACTATTGATTCTAAAGTACTTAATATTTATCAGATTTTTCTTTTTCACATCGCAAACTTACTAATAATTTTTGATGGGAACTAAATGCCAACAATAATATAAGAATAACTTATTTTGTGGTGCTTATCCATAAGTGCCAACCATAATGCTTTGATAACATATGCTTTACCGATTTGGGTAGAAAATTTTGAATACCCAGCAAATGACGCTCATTAAGAAAGTGAATGCGGATTGAAATATTATTAAAGCTCTTAAATAGTTTTTTTGATGACCTAATTGTCCATACAGAAGAAAAAACATTCTCAGGACCATCGGTGGATTTATGGATAAAATTTTTCATTTTAAGATATGGAAACCCCCTAGCTTTCAGATTACTTATATGCTTATGTATTCTCTCAGTGCCCTCACCGGTAATCATGCTTATAATTTTTATCAGAAAAGGAAAAACTATTAATAAAATTAATCCAATCCTTCTAAAAATAGAAATACTCATATAGTAATCAAACGAATTTTTATGATATAGCATAACAACTGCTATGCCACCCTTTTTCAATACCCTATGTATCTCGTTAACAATTTTCACGATATTCTCAGAATGATGAATTACCCCGTGAGAATATACTATATCAAAAAAGTCAGAATCAAACGGAATACTCTCGGCGTTTGCAACAAGTACTTCCTGATATGGTATATTGTATAATTTAAATCTTTTCTTCACTCTTCGCACGGACTCCTCGGTAATATCTATACCATAATATATGGCACCTCTTTTTATAATCTGCATTGAATCGGCACCTTGCCCCAACCCAATTTCTAAAACTTTTTTACCTCTGAAATCGATATCGTCTAATTCCAAAAGAATATGCGATTCCGTTCTATAACGAAATTCATCATATTTCTCATAAAATTCCTTTCCTTCCGTATAATCAATAAAGTTACTCCCAACAGGGTTTTCGTTCCAGAATTTCTTAATTTCCGAAGGATTAGTTACATTCACTATCTTTATTATTATTTACCGAGAAATCCATTATCTATATATTCCCTAAACCATAATTCCAGAGTAAGGAATTGATAGATTCTATATGCATTATCCTCCGTACCATTCCGGTCATTCTGAATGAGTGTGTGTATGAATTCATAGTTAAATAATCCTCTTGACTCAACACTTTTCTTGGACAGAATATCATCTATCATTCCTCTAAGCTCATTAGATATCCATGAACGAATGGGTGCTCCAAAGGAAGCCTTTTTTCTGTATATTATTTCTTTAGGAAGTATTTTTTCTGCCGCTTTTTTCAGAATATACTTCGATTCTCCGTTTTTAATCTTTAAACTTCCCGGAATTTTCATGGCAGCTTCAATAACCTTCATATCAATAAATGGAACCCTCACCTCAACAGATGCTGCCATTGAAGCTCTGTCTGTATAAGTCAGATTTAATCCAACCATAAATAAATTAAGGTCGGTATTACACATCTGATTTACAATATCACCCTTAAACTTCGAATAGAAAACATCCTTATGTTCTGAATAAACAAAATCTATAGAAGAATTGACATCCTTTTTCAAAAGTTGATTCAACTCCTCCCTATCATAATACGAATAGCTTCTTCTATATGATTCTTCTAATGGCAAATCGGCAAAAGAGATAAATCGTTTAGCCCAGCGGGTAAATCTTAATCCCCTTCCACTCATCTTAACCGGCAACATATTCACTACCGACGTAATAATTCTCCTTATAAACTTGGGTATTCTCTGGTATTTTAGTGCAAGCATAATAGCCTTATGCCTCCTGTATCCTGAAAACATTTCGTCAGCTCCCATACCCGATAGAATTACTTTAACTCCATTCTTTCTTGCAAAGGTGCACATCATAAAGGTATTTAACGCTGCAGGATCGCCAATAGGTTCGTCCAGAAACTTTACCATCCTGGGAAGCATTTCAACAATGGAAGCTTCTAAAATAAATTCATGATGTTCAAACCCGAACTGTTTTGCCAGCATTTTAGCATATTTTTCATCTTCCGGCATTTGCTCTATCTTTTGATCATCCATCGTAGTTCCTATAAAATAGGTAGATAGTTTAAGCGCATATTCTTTTGCTAATACAGCAATAAAGGAAGAATCCAGGCCTCCGCTAAGAAAACACGCCACAGGAACATCGGCAATCATATGCTTTTGAACAGAATCACGCAGTAAATCATATAAAGCATCCGCAGCAGCCTGTTCCGTTAAAGGTTTATCATTGTTTGTAGTTTCATCATGCAACTCCCAATACTTTTCAATTCTAAGCGCCTTGTCCTTTTCTTTTACCATATAATGAGCCGGAGGCAACTTATGGCAACCTACAAACATTGTTTCGTCACCAGAAACCCACAAATAATTCAATGAACTTATCAGGCAGTTCATATTGATGGTTTTGTTAAACCCCTTGATTTGAACAAGCGTTTTTAATTCCGAACTAAAAGCCAGCTTATTATCAATTTGAGTATAGAACAAAGGTTTAATACCAAATGGATCACGAGCTATAAAAAGAACTTTTGAATGGGTTTCATAAATTGCAAAAGCAAACATTCCTCTAAGCTCCTTTAAGCACTGTTCTTTATAGTGGTGATACATTTCCAGTACTACTTCCGTATCGGATTGTGTAGTAAATACTGCACCTTTCTCTTTTATCAATTTTTCTTTCAGTTCACGGAAATTATATATCTCCCCATTAAAAACCAACACAAGGTCATATTTTATAAAGGGTTGGTTTGCCCGTTCACTTATATCAATGATGGACAATCTTTGATTGGCGAGTGCAACATACCTATCATTCCAATAAGATTGATTGTCAGGTCCACGATGTTTTTGTATCTCATTAGCCATTTTGGCTAATTCTACATTATTTTCAAATCCGATAAAGCCAGCGATTCCGCACATGTTAATTGAGGGGGTTAGAGGTTATAACAGTATGAAAAACACTTTTTACGTTTTTCTCAAAAATACTAAGTTTATATCTATTTTGAAATTTGTTTTTTCCATTTTCACCCATTTTTATTCTTTCAGTAGGATTATTTAAAAGAAATCTTACTTTTTCAGCTATCGCCTCAGGGTTACTTTTGGGTACAAGGAAACCGGTAACTGTATCATCTATAATATCCGGTATCGCGCCCTCAACAGTCGATATTACAGGAGCTCCAAATTGCATTGCTTCTAAAATAACTAACGGAAAGGTATCGTTTCGGGTAGGAAAAATCAGTATCGTAGGTTTTTTAAGATATTCATATTTATCATTGCCGTATTTTGCACCCTCATACGTAATATTTGTTATGTTATTGGACTTAATAAAATCCAACAACTGTCGCTCGCTTACATTGGAAGGATTACCTATTATGGTTGCATAAAAAAGGGGTTCCAGGTCTTTCAAATATTTTAATGTGCTGAGAAAATCGAAAAGTCCCTTATCTTCTATTAAATTTGAGAGGAATAACAACTGCACTTTATCCGCCTTCTTTTCTTCATAATTGATAACCTCAATCCCATTATTCACAGTAAAAATATTTTTAGGATGAAATGCATCAAGCTCGTCGTGCAACATATCAGACATACAAATCACATAACTATTTTTAAATACAAATTTATATAATATTTTATTTATTTTTCTTTTATTAGCATAATTCTTAATGCCCTTACCGTGGAGATGATATATTCTTTTCAACTTAAACATCTTTAAGATGATTACATAAACCGCATCGCGGTAAAAAGCATTACCAGTAGGAGTAATAGTGTAATATACGGCTTCAGGTCTTAAAAAAAAAAGTTTCTTAATAATTCGAAAGCCAATAACAAACATGCGGACTAACTTAATCAGCGAAATAGCTCTCAAATCGGAAAGTGATTTTGAAAATTTCAACTGAACAATACTAATTTCAAATTCATCTAATATGGGTTTCGATTCGATTAAATACTTATTCATTGTCGAAACACCGTGAAGAGGTGGGGGAAGTTGAACTAAAAATAATATTTTGCTTTTTGAGAAAGATTCCATACTGATGTTATTTTCGTGCATCTACTTTAAGCGCTTTTCTGTAGAGTCTCTGGTGTTAAATTAGATGGTTGTTGGTTTATTGTAGTTCTATTAAACGTTTTAACATAATAAAAATAATATTTGGAAACTATACCAATCAAAGCAGATACAGAAACAAGATACGGAATAAAATACCTTGGGCTTTCTATTCCTACATTAAACAAAATTATGATTACTGAACCAATATATGTAAATTCAAGCCACATCAAAAAGCGTAATTCAAGTGATTTATTCAAATATTTCAGCACTTTGATCAATCTCGACGAATATAACAGAATGGTATAATTTACATAGCAAAAGATAAATCCACCAAGCAGTCCTAACCTATAAAACATATTAACAAATGAATTATGTTGTCCTACCAGGTAAACCATATCTTCAACGTGCATATTTTTCAGCTCATGTTCTCCCGCTAATTGAAATTCCTCAATCAATCGGAATATATCATTCCTTGCATAAGGAGTTCCATACCCTACACCCAAAAAATGTGTTTGCGCCAAGATATTAAATTCATGTGTCCAATAAACGAAACGCCACCATGAATCCGGATCAAAAGCATATAAGAAGGCTGTAATTTGCGTATTGGCAACAATCATAAATGTAAGTAGCAGAAGCGCGCCTATAGCATAGGCCTTTACATATCCTGAAACAGATTTTTTGAAGTAATAAAAAATAAAAAGCAACGCTATCAAAGCGCCTGTGAATTTATGTGCAAAAAAAACATCCCATATTATTAATACAAATATGGCAAGGAGTATATTGATTTTCTTTCTTTCAAAATAACATATAAATAGACATAAACTTTCAACTATTAACTGGGTAGCATCATTAATGGTAGGGACGGCAGAATCATCACTTACAACATTTATTATCATCACACCTCCAACTAATGCAGAAGCAAATACCACGGCCATATAAATAATCATGGGGTATTTTGTTAGCATTGAAAACTGCCCATTTTGCCTTACCATGTCATATGTTATATTACAAACCACAAAGAAGAAAAAGGGTAAAGAGTAAGCTTGCCTGAATATATATTGTGGCCTAAATTGAAAAGCATGTATATCAAATACGGCTATCATATTGAAATATGAAAAAACAACATAGAGTATTGAAATTGCAATAAAAAGTCCCAGTGAAAGCCGTAATCCGGGCATAAATATTCCCCTCAATTTGGTATACCTAATAAAATATAATACGTTATAGGTTAATAAAGCATACAAGAAAATTTGACCCAATGCCTTGACAAAGTAATTCCCTAAAATACATAGAATTACTAAGAATATTATATTTACTGTACTGCTTAACTTAAACATTAGTCATTATGAGGATATGTTACTTTTTATAGGTACAATAGGTCCATTTATAAATACAGAATACAAAACATGCAAAGCATACACGAACAACATTTCTTTAATTTGCCTTGGTAATATTTCATTTAGCAGCATTCTTTTCCAGCAATCATAATATATTCTGCTCACCCGTTTTTTACCTTTATTATTGAGCTGTACTCCAGATATATTGGACTCATGTACCCTGTAAATTGCAATAGGAGTATCAATATAATGGAATTTATATCCTTTCTCCAATAAAACAAGCTGCATTAAACGATCCTCAATAGAAGGGTATTTCTCATCAAACCCCCCCACTGAATCTAATGCTTTTCCGCTATAAAAGGCTGCCGGAGCATATATAACAGGTCCTCTAAGAAGTCTTTTATATAATTTATTCGGGGATAAAGCATATATATTATTTTGACTAGGCAGCTCAGAAATGATTCCATTTTTCAACATTTTCATTCTTCCAAATAATACATTACAATCTGGTGTTTGATGAATATATTCGATAAAATCTGCTATACAATTGGGGAGTAATATATCATCACCGGCAAAAAATTTAATCCACACCCCATTTGAACTTCTTAATCCCCTATTGCAATTAGGCGCTATACCAGTATTCTTTTCGGTGGTAATTATTTCGGTTCGCACAAAACGATCCTTATTTTCGACCATCCATTGCTTGCAAACTTCCACTGTATTATCAGTAGAGTTATCATCTGTAACAATCAGTTCAATATTTGGATATGTTTGTGCTTTAGCGCTGTCAAGAGTTTCAAGAACATATTTTTGTGAATTATATGTAATTATAATAATAGAAACTAATGGCAGTTCTCCTAATCTTTCCTCACTCATTTTCCAGATTTTAATCTGTTTGTTATATTCTGAAATATGTGCTTTAATCCAAGTCTTTTATCCAACTCAATATATGAATACGCCGCAGATAATATTATAAATATACTTCCTATTGAATATGACCATGGAGAAGATACTTCTCTCACCGTAATAAAACATAGCAGGCTGAAAAAAAATTGAATCCCAAAAATCTTATAAAAAGCTTTTTCAAATTTAAATGCATATTGCATTTTTGCAATAATAAACACCTGCATAAAATAAAGAACATACCCTATTAAAAAGGAAATTCCCAACCCACTCAATCCTAACAATCTATAACTGGCAATATTTAATAAAAGCATATATACATTAGCGGTAAGTTCAGTCCAAAAAAATAGTTTTGTAGCCCCTTTTGCTAAAAATAAAAATGCAATTGACCAACTAATAGCCCTAAAAAACATACCTAATGCAGCCCATTGAATCATTCCATTCACACCCATAAACTTATTCGAGTAAAACAACATAATGGCATAGTTGATAAATGTAAGAAAGCCGGCTAAAATAGGGGATAAAATAAGAATTGTAATTTCAGCTTGCTGATTAATTGTAGACGCAGCTTTAATATCATCATGAGCAACTCCTGCCAAACGAGGGTAATAATCTGTTCCCATCGCTGAAAAAACCATTCCTACATAAGTTGTAATAATAGCGAAACCTGCGGTATATAAACCAACTTGATCTACCCCCCCGGTACGATTAATGTATATGCGTATAATATAGGAAGCCCCTGTAGTAAATAAGAAACTTAAACTAATCATAATCCCCATTCTAATCATGTCTATTCCTTCCGTTTTTAACATTAGCTTAGTAATATTAATTTTTTTCATTTTTACTTTCGAACTAAAAAACCATGAAAAGAACAAGGTAACCAATGCACTTATAACTATTGCAGGAACTATACCCTTTAATCCCCAAATATAATAAAGAGGGATGGATATTAGCAATCCCATAGCGGTGCCTAAAAAATCCGCCTTTGCCAAATACTGAAGTTTGCGCATTCCCTGTAATATGGCCAATTGGCCAGCATTCAATTGCGTTACTAATAAAGTAATGGAAATACAAGCAAAAGCCAGCGTATAATCTCTATTGCCGAATGTCAGTTGACTTAACCAAGGAGATAAGCATATAGTAATTATTGTTCCTAACAAACCTGTCATCCAAACTAAGCGGCGTAATGTAGATACTACTGTAGCTATTTTATGACTATCACCTGTTGCATTGGCTGCAGAAACATTTTTTACGGCGCTGGTTCCCAGTCCAAAATTACTTACACTCCCAATTAAATTAGTAGTAGATGATAGCAACCCGAATATCCCTATTCCAGCAGGGCCAAGTAAAACCGCAATAGCTTTTGAACGTATAATTGAAATGAATATATTGAACACCTGGACCCCTCCAAATAAAGAGGTAGCTTTCATTATGTTACGATAGGAAGATCGAGTCTCACTCATTTATACAAGCCTGTTAAGCAACTTTACAACACTATCAGCTTCGCTTTCACTCATAACTTGGCTTATCGGCAGGCTTAACACCTCATTATGAATCTTTTCTGTTATCGGAAAAGATAAATTATTCCACTCCTTATATGCCATCTGCTTATGCGGTGGAATGGGATAATGAATTAATGTTTGAACCTCATTATCTGCCAAATATTTTTGCAACTTATCTCGATTGGGATGTCTTATAACAAATAGGTGCCATACATGGGAGTTATAAGCTTCAACTTTTGGTAAAGTTATTTCAGGATGTTTAATATTTTCCAGGTAATAGGAAGCGATTCGCCTCCTCTGCTCATTTTCGGTATCAAGTTTCTTTAATTTTACGCTCAGCATTGCGGCTTGTATCTCATCCAGGCGCGAATTCAAACCCTGGTAGTCATTCACATATTTTTTACGACTCCCATAATTACCCAATGTCCGAATAATATCTGCTAATTGTTCATCATGGGTGGTAACAGCTCCGGCATCGCCTAAAGCTCCCATGTTTTTACCAGGATAGAAACTATGTCCTGAAGCATGGCCAATAGCCCCTGTCCTCTTTTCTCCATAGCAACAACCATGTGCCTGTGCACTATCCTCAATAAGCTTCAAATCATATTTAGAAACCAGCCGTTCAATTTCAGGATGCATAGCATTTTGACCATATAAGTGCACTAGCATAATGCCTTTAGTCCTGCCTGTAATGCTCTTTTCAATCAAAAACGGATCTATGTTATATTTGTAGATATCCGGTTCAACCAGAACAGGTTTAAGCTTATTATCAGTAATGGCTAGTACGGATGCTATATACGTATTGGCTGGTACAATAATCTCATCACCTTCCTTCATAGCTCCCAACTCAATATATGCCCGTAAAATCAGGCGAAGAGCATCTAATCCATTAGCAACACCAATGCATTGTGTAACCCCAATATATTTTGCATATTCGCTTTCAAACGTTTTAAGTTCCTCACCCTGTAAGTACCATCCTGAATTAATAACACGATTAGCAGCACGAGACAATTCTGCCTCATGTGTTTTGTTGATTTTATGTAAGTCAAGAAATTTTATCATGATTGTTCATTTAACCATTCATCATACGATTTTCCCTCCCAAGGCATGCCACGGTCAAAATTATATGGCCATGGATAATAGGATTTATCTGGATTGTTTTTGGATTTTATTTCACGTACATCACAAAGCCTTTTAGCTGGATTCCCCATTATTAAATCAAAATCTTTGGCACGATACCTAACCACAGAACCGGCACCAATTAAAACATGTTTCCCAATTTGGACCCCCGGCAGTAATATAGCCCCAGTTGCTATTTGTGTATAATCGCCAATCGTCGGTCCTATAGATACGTTAGATGGTGGATGCGGATCGGAAGTAAACACAACATAAGGATATATAAATACGTAATTACCAATTGTACAGTTTTGTGTAATGTGCACCTGCATATATAATGGCGTGGCTTCGTATTAATGAATTTTTACCAATTTTAGTAACAGGATTTTGATAATCCTTATTATGATAATAATCGTTTATTGGCTCACCAATTACGCAGTTGTTTGCAATAATGGTATTATCCCCTATTTCAACATTGTCGTATATAACCGTATTATCGCCTATTTTAACATTAGAACCCATTTTTGCCGAGGAGCTTATATGAATATTTCTATTATTAAATTTCATTTTTATATTTTAAAAAATCTTTATAATTTCTTATATAGTCCACCTCATCATACAGGAGTGAAACTACTACCAATGATACAGAACCGGAAGAAAAATTAACAAGTTCGCGCCATATTCCGGGAACAATTAACAAGCCATAATTAGGTCGGTTTAGTGTGATAGTTTTAGTCTCTTTACAATCATCCAAAATCACATCAAAGGATCCGCTTGCAGCAACAAGCAATTGATATAGCTCTTTATGTGCATGTCCTCCTCTGGTTTCTCCTCCGGGAACATCATATAAATAATACACTCTTTTGATCTTAAAGGGAATTTCCATATTTGAGCTAATAGGTGTAATATTTCCAGATGGATTCTTTATTTGAGGTAATTGAATAACCACACACTTCGAAACTGGATTAGTGTTTCCCATTATTCTTCTTTAATAATATAAAATCATTAAAATCCCTAATATAATCCTGTTCATCATACCCGGTAGAAGATAAAATAAGCGCGAGGGAGTTTGTAGAGAAATTCTCCATTCTTCTCCATACCATTTCAGGAACATACAAACCATAATAAGAGCGGTTTAATGAATATCTTTTTTCTTCTTCACCCTCATTTAACATCACATCGAAACTTCCGGATAGTGCAATTATAAATTCGCAGTTTATTTTATATGCATGACCGCCTCTTGCTTCTCCCCCTGGAACATCATAAATCCAATAGGTCCGCTCTATTTTAAAGGGAATATGTTTCTCTTCTTCAATAAAAGAAAGATTTCCTCTCAGATCAAGAATTTTAGGTAAATTAAGTATTTGAATGGTATTCGACTCCACTTTTTAACAGCTTTATTGCTTACCTTTTATATTATTTTCCTTCACTTATCTACCCTGCATTTTTCCAAACAATACGTTAGAACCCGATAAATTTTTATGTAGGCTACTCATTATCTCCAACAAAAACATTGACTATTCTTTTCAAGAGACCTGGCGACTTTTCCTTTTCAGCATAATAGCCATAGCCGTAGCCATAGCCATAGCCGTAGCCATAGCCATAGCCGTAGCCATAGCCATATCGACCGCTCTTCTTCACACCGTTGAATACTAAGTTAAGTTTCTTAAATTTACCTTCTTTAGATAAATCATCTACAAACTTAATATTGTGCCTTGGCGTATAGTCTTGGCGCAAAATAAACAACGTAGCATCTGCCTGTTTCTCTAATATCTGAGCATCTGTTACAACACCAACTGGTGGAGCATCAATAATTATACATTCATAATGAGCTCTTAAATCCTTCATTAAAACATCAATTTGTCCATTCAGTAATAATTCAACCGGATTAGGAGGTATGAGTCCACTTGTAATAATGTAGAAGTTTTCTACCCCTGGAACATGGTGTATTATTTCATTAATTTCTGCACGACCTATTAAAAAGTTACTAAGTCCCTTTGTTTCCGTCAACTTCAAAGCATTAGCTAGCTTGGGTCTACGCATATCGAACTCCAAAATTATCGTCTTCTTCCCAGTCATTGCCAAACTTGCTCCCAAATTCAAAGAGATAAATGATTTCCCCTCACCACTTAAGCTGGAAGTAAAAAGAATGCATTGAACATCTTTCCCCACCGATAAGTATGAAAGATTGGTACGTAATGAACGTAATTGCTCAGCAAAAACTGTGCGACGACCTACGTCCATTATAATGGCATCAGCATGCGTGGTATAGGATATAGAGCTTAAAACAGGCAGAGATGTTCCTTTTTCTATATCCTTTCTATTCCTGATTTTATCATTCAGGCTATCTGCTACATAAATCCAAATTAAAGGAAAAACGAGCCCTCCAAGAATAAATAACATATATACAAGTGCATGAACAGGTTGTACTGGGACAAAACTACTTTCTGCACTATCAATAATACGAATATCAGAAATAGTGGAAGACAACGACATTTCAGTTTCTTCCTTTGTTTGGAGAAGATATCTATAAAGGTGACTTTCTGCAGAATCCTTACGGCTAATATCTACCAGGGTCCTTTCCTTATCAGGAATATTCTTTAATATTCCCTCTAATTGACCATTTTTGTTTTCTAACTCAGCAGCTGTATTGTCCAAATTTTCCTTGATAGTTTTTATATTTTCAAGGATATCTTTCTTTAAACTTTTAATTTTGTCATCTGTTGCTAAAACCATCGGATTTTCTGAGCCGGTTATTCTTACGGCGCTTTCCTTATCCATTTGATATTGGTTCAGCCTACCAATAAGTGCAATAAGTGTAGGGTCACTAAGTCCGGCAGAATTAGAAACACCTGATATCGTTCCAGGAACCATCCCTCCTTGATCATTTTTTACATAATCTTCAATACCGTCTAAAACGCTCTGCTGTATTTTTACCTGGTTTAATTGAGCATCATTAGCTTGCACACTCACAAGATATAAATTAGCTTCTTCGCTCAGGTTGGTGATACCTTCTTTGCTTTTATATCGCTCAATGGTATCTTCAATCTTATTCATATCAGTAGAAAGTAAACTCAAACGTTTTTCAATAAAACTAAGAGTTTTTGTACCCTCCACATTTTTGTCATCGATAGCTTCCTGAGTATAAGAATCTATCAGATTATTAACGATATCCATTCCCCTTTGAGGTATAACATCTTTTATTTCCAAATCAAGCACACTCGACATTTTAGTCGGGGTTTGAACATCCAAATTTATGGCTTGGGCAGCTACATTTACAGGCTTAACATATACCATCAGTTTCTTTACTTGAGGACTCATGCCTGTAAGTACAACTTTAAATGTTCCGTAAGGAGTTTTT
>Ga0207016_1039_pt1 | contig 29204 bp, 27 predicted proteins | sample Alteio_BWMinCont_54_FD_153469 | JGI IMG/M metagenome (GOLD analysis project Ga0207016, IMG submission 153469) | Enriched cells from forest soil in Barre Woods Harvard Forest LTER site, Petersham, Massachusetts, United States -... | ecosystem: Environmental > Terrestrial > Soil > Temperate forest >...
GCTTTATAACCTTTATTCGCTAATCGCAATACATACGGTAATGTTGCATTATTTAAGGCTAAAGTGGCAGTGCGCGGAACTGCGCCTGGCATATTCGCAACGCAATAATGCACAACGCCATCGACAACATACGTCGGATCTTTGTGCGTTGTTGCGCGCGCTGTTTCAACACAACCGCCTTGATCAATCGCGACGTCAACAATCACGGAACCAGGTTTCATTTTGGATAATAAATGTTTTTTAATTAATTTTGGTGCGGCGCGACCGGGTAATAATACAGCGCCGATCACTAAATCTGACGAAATAATTTGTTCTTCTAAACTCGCAATCGTGGAATAAACGGTATTTAAACGCCCGCCAAATTGTAAATCCAATTCTTGCAAACGATGCAACGACGTATCAAGCACAGTAACTTGTGCTTCACGACCCATTGCCATGCGCACTGCATTGGTACCAACAACACCGCCCCCAATCACAGTCACTTTTCCTGGATAAACGCCTGGAACACCGCCGAGTAAAACACCACTACCACCCTGTGATTTTTCAAGTGACGCTGCGCCCACCTGAATAGATAATCGACCGGCAACCTGACTCATCGGCGACAATAAGGCGACCAGAATTTTTTGTGCTGTCAGAATCATGGGTTTTCTTGATTTCAACAACAAATTGCTCATAAATCACACTGTCTTTTTGTTTAAAAAATTTTGTACGCACAAATCCAATGATAAATAAAATTGAACCGATAATGAGCGCGATAACAAAGACATAAGAAAAAATAAAAAGCATAAAGACCATCAGCGTGATCATGGCAATAATCACGAGAAGACCGAGCAGCGGGTGAATTTTTATGATTTTTGTTTTCATAATGCAGATAATATCACAAATACAGTGATATTTTCCGTATAATTCCATTACAATTACGCATTCATTTTACATTAAGGAATTTCCATTGAATTTTAGAGTATTGATTTGTACAGTGTTGGCATTACTATCAGTTTGTGCGGTTTTTTTATTGGCACCGACTCAAGATTTTTCGCCTAAGGGTATTTTACTACCTGCTGAAAAAGTTTTTCCGCCCATTTCAGCAGATCAAGTAACGATTTATACGCAAGCGCCGCAGGCGCACGTGACGCAGCTAGGCGTTGTGCGTGTAGAAGTGGAATTTCACACGCTGAATGAACAAACCAAAGAGATGTTGTTTCAAAAAGTAAAAGAGATGGCAGCGACCGTGGGTGCTAACGGTGTGATTGTAACTATGTTGGTGCCAGATGATGGTGTGCGTCATATGCTCACATTTATCGGCAATGCTGTTTTTGTACCATCAAAAAGGTAAGTATACCAATGACTATAGATTTCCCCTTAATTTTATTATGCGTAATTGTTTTTTCTGGCGTTGTGGTGCTGATTGATTTTATTTTTTGTCTTTGCAGGCATGAATCATTTCTTGAGAAGAAAAAGCGTCCATTGATCATCGAATATTCACGTGCTTTTTTCCCTGTTTTATTGCTGGTATTTTGCATTCGGTCTTTTTTAATTCAGCCTTATCGCGTACCCACTGGCTCGCTTGAACCCACCGTCATGCCTGGTGATTTTATTTTAGTGAATCAATATCACTACGGTGTGCGTTTCCCGATTTGGGATAAAAAAATAATGAGCGTGGGTGAACCTGAGACAGGGCAAATCGCTTTATTTTATTATCCCGTAGATCATGCATTAACATTTGTAAAACGCGTGATTGGCGTGCCAGGTGATCGCATTAGCTATATCAACAAAACACTGTATATCAACGGAAAAAAACAACCGAAAACATTTGTCGATGATGTGACGCGTTTAAATGATTTTGGACAATTGGTAACCTATCAAAAATACCAAGAAGATTTAAATGGCGTAAAACACGATATTTTTGTGCGTCCCGATGCGCCAGCTGTCAATTTTTATAATGTGATTGTGCCAAAAAATGAATATTTTATGATGGGCGATAATCGTGACGAAAGTGATGATAGTCGTTATTGGGGATTTGTACCTGAGCATGATTTAGTGGGGCACGCATTATTTATTTGGATGAGTTGGAATTCCGATGCCGCACACTGGTATGATGATATTCGTTGGAATCGAATCGGTGATAAATTGTGATGTTCAAAGTACTTAATGATAGGAATTCATTATTATGAATATCCCCGTATTTTTAACGCTCTTGAGAATTTTAGCAATTCCCGTGATTGTTGTTTTTTATTGCTTGCCGTTTCCATGGGCGCATCCTGCTGCGGCAATTTTATTGGCATTAGCCGCATTTACGGATTGGTTAGATGGTTATTTGGCGCGTAGCTTATCGCAAACCACTCAGCTCGGTGAATTTTTAGATCCTGTCGCGGATAAGTTGTTGGTCGCAGTTTCATTGGTGATGGTCTTGAGCGCGCATTTAATCCCTTATTTGGGATTGGCGGCCGCCATTATTATTGGTCGTGAAATTGCCATCTCTGCTTTGCGTGAATGGATGTCAGCCATCGGAAAACGCGCCGGTGTTCGTGTAACACATATTGCAAAATATAAAACGGCGATACAAATGGTGGCGCTTGGAATGTTGGTGTGGTATCACCCAGCGTCTCATGCTTGGATAAAATGGTTTGGTGCAATATTGCTTTATTTTGCGGCAATTTTAACGCTTTGGACAATGTGTATTTATTTAAAAGCAGCGTGGCCTGATTTGAAAACAGTGTAGAGACGTCGATTCATCGCGTCTCACCTTTATAACAATTCCGACGTTGACAAACCTTAAAACCATTGTATGATTGTCACCTAAATGTGCGTGAGAGCAGGGTGTTTTTTTACTCACACTCACATTATTTTATGCGGGAATAGCTCAGTTGGTAGAGCATAACCTTGCCAAGGTTAGGGTCGCGAGTTCGAGTCTCGTTTCCCGCTCCAGATTTAGACACTTCACACTCACACTGTTTGGCTAGATGTCAGAGTGGTTATGTAGCGGCCTGCAAAGCCGCGTACGCCGGTTCGATTCCGGCTCTAGCCTCGATTTATTCACAACGCCCGGGTGGCGAAATTGGTAGACGCAAGGGACTTAAAATCCCTCGGTAGGCTTAAACCTCCGTGCCGGTTCGAGTCCGGCCCCGGGCACTTTTTGAGTGATGTCAGGCTAGCTTTATTAGCCTTTTGTTCAAATTTTCTCCTTTATACACGTTGTAGGCGCGCGCAATCAAGCTCAACTCGAATTTTCTCCAATAAATCTTCAGAATAATAATTCTTGTTGGCAGTCCTTTCCAATTGATCAATTTGTCGTTTCAACGTTGCCTGTGTTCGACAAAAATATTTTGCAATATCGGATACTTTTAAATTTGTATAAGTTAATAAAAAATGTGCGAGAAGTGCTCGATAATGACTGTTTTTGCGATCACGTGATGCATTCAATAATCGGTCATAGGTAATATTCAAGTTTCTGCATACAACTTCTGAAACAATTTCATGAGATATTGATTGTATGATATTTTCATTCGAATTAAGAAAAGGATGTAAATCACGCACGCTATCATTGATTATCAATTCACCCGTCTCAGAAATAAAAAAATCAGGTTTCCAGTTTTCCCGCTCAATTGATTTTTTCATAAATACCAAATATGAGTAACCGGTTTTATTTTTTATCGCATTCAAAATTAAATTCATTTCCATCCATATCGGCGCGTTTTTCGATAGATAATGCTGATGACTACTCCATTCATAGTAATCTGGTTGAGCTGTCATACCCGCTTTACAAGGATTAAAATGAATATAATGACAAAGATTAATTAAATATTTTTCATCATCAACAGCGATTGAGCGATATCGTCCTTGAAACAAATGACCTATTCGGCTGTATTGATGATTGAACCAGCGGGCATAGCGAAAATTAATATTTTTCATTACGATTGATAATGAATCTTGATGAATATGCACAATCAAATGCACGTGATTTGTCATCAAACAATAGCTCAAAATTTTGTGATCATATTTTTCTGCGCTTTCCTCAATTATTTTAAGAAAAAAAAGAAAGCATTCTTCATTGAAAAATATTTTTTGACGATTATTGCCGCGAATCATGACGTGATGAATCGTATTAGGTATATGTATGCGTGGTAACCGACCTGTTCTGTTCATTGCAAGAAAATATTCTTTTTTAGATTTTGTTGCAATACAGGGTTTTTAAGAAAATAACGAATGATTCTGATTTAAAATTTTACAAAAGGCTAGAAAAGCTAGCCTGACATTGCGATATAGGTTATACCGATGATCCCAATTCTGAAACTCTGATTGAGCTGACCTACAATTGGGGTAGGGCAGAGTACCAACACGGCGATGCCTTTGGTCACCTGTGTTTTAAAGTGGATGATGTATATCAAGCGTGCGAACGCATTGAAGCAATGGGCGGCGTGGTGACAAGAAAACCCGGTCCCGTTAAAGGTGGCACTACGGTGATTGCTTTTGTGAGAGACACAAATGGTTATCAAATTGAGTTGATCTAATATGAAAGCAAGTTATGGCATTGATGGTCCCAATGCAATCAGAGGATTATTACTGGGTGCGTTCGGTTTATGGTTCTTCGGCGCACTTATCAATTTTTTTGCCTTGAAATTGACGTTATCACAAGCGCTCATTGATGGGCTTTGGTGGCCGTCATTTTGCATTATTTCTATTTTTCTGATGCTTCTCAGCAGTTTTTTTGGAAAATTTGTGATGCGTGATCAATTAATCACTGATTTGAAAATTCAGGGAGACGAGAAAATATTAGATGTGGGCTGTGGTCGTGGTTTGCTGTTAATTAAAGCTGCCAAAAAATTAAATACAGTTAAAGCGATTGGTTTAGATACTTGGTCTCAGAATGATTTATCCAATAATCTTGCTAAAAATACGCTCTTGAATGCTGAGATTGAAAATGTTTCAGATAAAATTGAATTAATTACAGGCAACATGACAACTATGCATTTTAATGACAATAGTTTTGATATTGTTGTTTCCAGCATGGCCATTCATAATTTGCCAACAATATCACAGCGCGAAAAAGCGATTCAAGAAATCAACCGTGTATTAAAACCAGGTGGCCGCATTGCATTACTTGATTTTATTTATACTAAAGATTACCTCAATGAGTTTGAAAAATTAGGATGGCGTGATATTCAATTATCATCACGCTGTTTTTGGCAATTTCCACCCATAAAAATACTTACCGGCAAAAAACCAGTGTAAGTTGTCAGCATAGCGACTCTACTGACAACTTATAAACAACTTATAAATGATCTCCTGTCTTCATTTCAGATTTTAAAAACACAGTATGGAAAACAGGATTACTATCGATTACCACATAGGCATTCTTAGTATCAAAAAAATAAGCTTGAATCGGCGTTGCATGATGCCAATGTTGCCATGTGATATACATAGCACCATCAGGTTTGATGAGATAGGTACCTTGATCTTTTTGAGGCTCATTATTAGGTTTTTGTGCCATTACTCCGCTAATATGTCCTTTGCCATCCAAAAAAACCGTTATGGTATTTTGAATCATTTTGTTATCTAATTTCACGATTGAAATGCTCGTTGCAGTTTTATTTTCAAAAGCTTTCGCAAGTTCTGTTTTACCCATCGAATGCAAGGTTAAACCAAAAGAAGCTGTGCTCATCGCAGTAATCATTAATAACCCTACAGATTTTTTCATCAAATTCTCCTTAATTTTAGAAAAACAAGTATATTCATCTTAGCGTATTTTGTAAGTTGTCAGTAGCGCTTTGATTCTTTTTTCTCTCAAGGCGCTACTGACAACTTATATGCAGCATACTGATCTATACCCAGCATTCGATACATTGTCACTTTCGACTCATTTTCCAATAATTCATAACAATGAAATAAATCATTCACTTTTCTACCCAACGCTTTTTCAAACTCCAATTGATCGGATTTACCTGGCAGCATTTTTGAAGGTGCACCCCCCAAATTTGAACTGAAAATACCGGCAACACTCACGGGCAAAAAATCTTCGTACGTAATGGGACTCGCATCAACATATCCCAGATCGATCAGTAATTCTAAATCATGTCCTTGTAACAGACCTTTTTTGTCTAAAGCGTGTCAGGCAAGAGTTATTTGACTTGTTTTAAGTTGCGCCAAATATGACATTGTCACGTTTGCGTTCTATAGGAATCATGGGGCTTAAAACTATTTTATCGAAAATAAGTCAAATAACTCTTGCCTGACACGCTCACTATAAATGTGTTAAGCTAAACAGGCATGGATGAAAGTGAGTGGCACACGCATGGATCAAAAACCACAGTTCATATTTTCTATTCGAAATAAAATGGTATTTCTTATCATTTTTATTGTGCTTTTTATATCTTTTTTTACTGCGTTAGAAGTTTTAACTAACGGAAAAATCCAAGATCAAGATGCCGGATCACTGATTTCAGATATAATCGATGAAACAACCACCATTGAATTTGCTGTAAAAAACAATGATGTAAAATTAATTCAACAATCCTTGCTGGACTTAAGATTACATCCCGGAATCAGTGCTGCAGAGATATATTCATACAATAACCAATCTTTTTCAGACTTTTTAACTGATGACTCTCATGAGAATTTAACCGTTTCGCATAGTGAATTGTCTTTTCTCAACAAGTTACATTTAAATATAAAATCCAGTAAGCCAATATTTTTTCAGGGGTATGATTTAAAACTGCTTGATCCTATCGAAAAAAATAATAAAATCATTGCCGCCGTTTTAGTGAAGGCTTCACTTGGAAATGATTTAGATATCAGTAATCTCATAAAAATTATTTTTTTATTTTCAATGATTACAGTTTTTTTTGCCATGCGATTTGAAGAATTAATATCAAATCCATTGTTACAATTAGATAATGCTATGACTCATGTTATAACTCAAAATGATTATTCTACGCGTATTACAAAAGTGAGTAACGATGAAATTGGACATTTAAATGATACTTTTAATATCATGTTAGAAAAAATTCAATACAATGAAAATTTACAACGTATCTCTCAAGAACAAATAAAAAAATTGGCTTATTACGACACATTAACTGGATTTTCTAACAGAGATTTTTTTAAAGAATTATTTAATCAAGCGATTGTGAATGCAAAAGAAAATAATAAATTAATGGGAGTATTGTATTTTGACTTGGATAATTTCAAACAAATTAATGATGTATTTGGTCACGATGCAGGTGATGAGTTATTACGTCATGCAGCAAAAAATATTCAAAAATGCGCACTTGATTTAGAAAAAAATGGATTGCAAAGTAATGCTATTTTAGCAAGACTGGGCGGTGATGAATTTATTATTGTACTCAATAACATTGCAGATGTTGAAGATGCAAAACGTGTCGCTGATCAAATCATAAAACTCAGTTATAAACCCTATACAACAAAAGGAAAAGAAATTGTCGTGTCAGCGAGTATTGGAATCGCACTTTACCCAATCCATGGTGAAAGTTCAGATGAATTGATGAAAAAAGCGGATATCGCCATGTACTTTTCAAAGCAACACGAAAAGGGTGGGTATACGGTATTTAATGAAAAAATGAACACAGTGCTCATCAATAAAATTGGCATTGAAAATGATTTACGTAAAGCGGTAGAGCGAAACGAGTTGGTATTATTTTATCAGCCACAATTTCAACTTTCTCAAAATACAATCGTCGGCTTTGAAGCATTGCTGCGCTGGAATCATCCTACAAAAGGTTTTTTATCGCCTGATGAGTTTATTCCGATAGCTGAAAATACGGGTCTTATTATTGCGATTGGCGCATGGGTTATTCAAGAAGCCTGTAGACAGTGTCAAGAATGGCATATGAATGGTTTTGAAGGTGTTCGAGTTTCCGTTAATATTTCGCCTCGTCAATTCTCTGATGCTAATTTAATTGCAGTGATTAAAAATGCTTTAAATGATACTGGTTTAGATCCTCGTTATCTGGACATTGAATTAACAGAAGGCATGATTATGCTTAATGACCAAAAAACACTTGATTTATTGCATAAATTTAAAGAGATCGGTGTAAAAATTTCAATTGATGATTTTGGTACGGGTTATTCTTCATTGCGTTATTTATCACAATATCCTATTGATATTTTAAAAATAGATAAAACATTTATATCTTATGTTAATGAAAATAAAAAAAATGCAACTGTTACAAAAGCAATTATTGATTTATCGCATAATTTAAATTTATCTGTTATTGCTGAGGGTGTTGAAACGATAGAACAATTAAATTATTTGAAAATCAATGGTTGCGATATCATACAAGGATATATTATTAGTCGACCTCTCCCAAATAAAGAAATCCCTTCGTTATTTTTAAAATATGGGAGACAAATAAATGCCTGACGAAATAAAAAAAATAATTTTTATTGTAATTAGTTTTGTATCCGCTTTAGTAGTTACCTTTTGCTATTTGCTGCCGGTTATTCTTGTTTTTTTTGGAATGGGGCGCATTATTGCCGAGTTAACACTGCATTTTCCATGGTTAATTCCACTCACCCAAAGAAAATTTTTTATGTTTTCTGTAACTGCTTTATTATTGTTGTTTACAGACAGATTTTTTCGAAAACATAAAATGGATTTTAAATGTAATGTTACGTCTGTATCCGATTATTCAGTTTTATGGCCTCAGATAATATTGAATATTTCGTTGGTGTTGTGGTTTATAAGTTTTATGGCAGCATATGTGATAACTTCATTTTTTTTGCTACGAGAAATTTTATGAAGCGATCTATAATGATTATTTTTCTTGTTTTGTTTCCGCTAATCACTATGGCGGATTTAAAATCGGTGATTGTTATTAATTTTCATGGAATTAATTGTCAATATTGTATTTACGCAATGAGACATAAGCTTAAGCAGATATCAACAGTAGAGAATTTAGATGTTGATCCACAAACGGTGAGATTAGTACTACCCAGCATCACCCAATCTGATGTAAAGCAAATTGAAAAAATAATATTCGATTCCGGATATATTCCTGATCAACCGATTATGGCAAAAACGGATTAATTTTCTCGACCAATTAATGCTGTGCAGTTCTAACGGTGCCACGCGCGCCTTCCGTGCCTTTCTAGGTGTTAGTCATCTTATCGCTCAAAGATTTTTCAATATTTTTTAATAATTCATTGGGGAAATATTTTTCTGGTTGTAAAGAAAGGAAAGAAAGGCACGAAAGGCGCGCGTGGCACCGTTACATTAGCCAAACCTTGTTTAGATTGGACAGAAAGAAAATATCATGTTGCTGGAAGCCTGGGCGCCGCTTTGCTAACTCATTTCATTAAAAATAAATTACTAGTGCATTCTCAAACAAAAAAAAGAGTACTGATACTAACAATGAAGGGAAAAATGTGGTTGAAAAGCATTGGACTGAAATACGATGAGGTGTAAATACTTAGAATAAGACTACTAAGAAATTTATGATTTAGCATGCAGGAGAGTTCCCCCTACCTTCAGCCTCGAGTCCATGACATCTGTCTTGATATTCTTCTAAGCATAAATGGTATTTTGTTTTCAGTATCGTAAATCCAAAAACAAGAGAAGTATTTAACTCAGCGGGACTTTTGGATCCATTAATTTTTTGGATTAATTCATTTAAAGACGCATGATCTTGTGTCCTCTCTGAGCTCTCTGGTCCACGGATCTGTTTAAGCCTATCAATAAGTTTTCTTTTTAAATCCGCAAATTCTGAAGGTACCGCTTCACTTATCTGCCCAGCCACATTAGCTGGACATGAAAACATACCTGCTGCTGTAGATGCTGTGATTGATACTCGATTTCTAAGTCTCTCTGTAGTCCATGCTAAATAAACATTATGATCAGTGCCGGAAGAAAGCATCGGATCCCTTTTTGTCAACATTTGTTGATAATCGGCGATCCATCGCTCCCTAAAGGTTGGAAGGATTGCTAACATTTGTTGATTTTCGATAGCTGTTCTGGCATCTCCTATTTCTTCTGCTCTTTGAATTGACTGCGTCAACATTCCTTGAATCGTGGTGAATGAATTACCACGACATGTGCATGTATCGCCAGCCGACAACAACGATAACAGAGATTCGTTAAATCTTCCTGATTGTGAGTAACGTAGAGTATGCGCTGCCGGAAAAAGAAAGTGCCTTAACTCCCCTTCTCTATCGTAATATGAAAATCTCAGACTATCGTTCAACAGGCTGTTGGCATTATTTCTTAATAATACTTTTAAATATGCTGAGCCAAGGGTGCCGCAAGATCTATCGTCAGCTTGAGGCATTATACTAACATCCCTTGCTAGAGAAAAAGGTTGCAAATCGGGTTGAAACATCGGTATAGCAGGAAAATCTCTTGAAAGGAGTGACATGAAATCATTTACTGACCAAATAGCTACCTTTGTTAATTGATGATTTTCTATAATCAAAAATTCAAAATGTGATTTACCAGATTTTCCAGCCACACTCCATATGTACCCCACTTTTTCATTGGGCAACAATTTTTTGGCTATGGCCGATACTTCCTGAATAACCTCTGATTGTGAAATTGGAATATGAACTGATTTTTCAGGATTTCTTATTTCCTCCACCTGTTGCAATCTTGAAGCGATTTGTCGATCAACGCTTCCAGTTAAAAAAGTTTTATGCTTTTCAATTGCGGATAAAAATTGACTGTTTTCTGTATCCGTCAATTCTCGAAGTCTATTTGTGCTGTCAAAAAAAACACGAAAATCATCGCATATTTGAGTAATGGAAGGGAAAAAATGTCTTATTATTTCCTCCTCCTCCAGGCTTGTTTTGATTATATATAAAAATTTTTCATTACCAACGCTTTCTAACATTGAAATTTCTTGTAATAACCTTACTTGCCGTTTTTCAATAAAGTGTTGATCATACTCACCACTCATAATAATTTTGATATTATATTTTTTTTCATACATGTGCCGAATTCCACGCACTTCTTCCACTGTCGCGCCTTTTAATCTCTCTTCATTAAATGAACCAGGAAATTCAGATTTTTTGATATCCGACTTGATTTTATTAACCAGCCAAATAATTTCATGTTGATATTTTTCATTTAAAGCAGCGTCATTTTCACTTTCAGATCTTATCTTGGGTAGTATTTCTCTTTTGGATTCTTCAAGTGCTCGTGCATAATCATTATCTCTTAATTTTCCCATGATAATTGTGTGAATTTCAGAAACCTCTTCGTCTGAAATTGTTGGTTTAAATTTCAATAAAAATTTTTTAAGTGTTTCAATTTTCATATCACCTTCGAACAAGAACGCCGGTTCCATGTTAAAACTTAAAAAGAATAATCACACATCAAATTATAGCTGAAGTATGATATAAATTATGGGTCGTATTATCGAAGAATCTGAATATTATTGAATAGAGAGTCTGTTGCAATCAATTGATTTTATTTCAAATTATAGGTCGAATGACAGATTCAGGCGCTTATGTAGATTCACCCAGTTCGCATTATTCAAAATTTAACCATTCAGTAGACTTAGATTACGAAAACCAGTATCTTGTACCGAAATTAGGGCGTTAGTGTACCACTAAAATGAAATAAGGGTGGTCCAATAAAACGAGGGTTTTTTTTGGACTGAGTTAATCCGTAAGAAATGGAGCGATGATGAACAATATGAAGTTTGCTTGCCGATTTTTTGCTTGCTTGATCATCTTGGTTCTCATAATTAATTTTGGAAACCTGCTGATTTTTCGAGTCAACACCTCCATCCAGGGGGATATTTTTATATTTGCACTCGGTTCATTATACTTGGTGCTTAATTTACTTTCTGTTTTAGGGTTATTTTTTGGAAAGCAGTGGGGATTTTGGTTTGCTTATGTCGCCATTATATTTACAACGATTTTCTTTTCGACAAGTTATATTCCCTGGATTAGTAGTCTATTCCAAGAAAACATTCGATTTATCCCAATGATTATCAGTAATTTTGTGGTATTAATTTCTATTGGACGTCTTCATTTTTTATCACATAAAAACAGGTAGCTGATTGCGTTACGAGAGAAAAAACCAGTTGGGGCTGCGTGATTGCACGGGATAAATTAAAAACCGGCCACTTTTGGAGATTGCTCCAGGGAACCCCCTAATTGGCCACAGTGCCACGCGCGCCTTACGTGCCTTTCTATGGCCACAGTGCCACGCGCGCCTTCCGTGCCTTTCTAGATATTAGTTATCTTATCACTCAAAGATTTTTCGATATTTTTTAATAATTCATTGGGAAAATATTTTTTTGGATGTAAAGAAAATTTCTCCAATTGCCTGGATAATGTTCCATGTGTTCTTTGAAATAATTTAGCGGCGCCTGTTATATTTATATTGGAAAAATGAAGCAAATAATTAATCAATAAAATTCTTTTTTTAACAAGTTGAGGATTTTTGGAAGATCCGAGTAGTGCTGTTTTTGAAATATTTAATTCACGACACACAATGGTTGAGACTTGCTCCTCAGTTAAAAATTGATTGATCAATTTATTTGGATTAACTTTTTCTTTTTGTAAAAAACGAAGCATATCTTCATTGTGAATAATATCGCCCATTTCCGAAATATATATAGCTGGCGTCCAAGTTTCTCGATCAACAGGTTGTGTCATAAAATCAGTATAATTTAAATTTGTTTTATTTTTTATTGCGGATAGCATCAAACGACTATCCATCCATACCGGAAAATTATTTTTAACGTAATAGTGATGACTGGACCACACATAATCGTTTAATTCATTCACTATTTTCGCAGCAACTGGATTAAAATGAATATATCGACATAAATTAACAAGATATTCTTCATTATCAACATCAAGAGATCGATAACGGCCTTGAAATAAATGTCCAATACATTTTTGCTTGTGATTAAACCATCGGGCATATCGATAATTAATTTTTTGCATCACCGATGAAAGAGATGAATCATGAATATGAATCAATAAATGCGCGTGGTTACTCATTAGGCAGTAAGCAAGAATTTTGTGATCAAATTTTTCTGTGCTTTGACTCACCATATCAAGAAAATAATTAAAACAATCCGCGCCATAAAAAATGCGTTGACGATTATTTCCTCGCACCATCACGTGATGAATACTGTTTGGCACGTGAATGCGCGGTTGTCTGCCTTGTCTGTCCATGCATGAAAAATATACGTCTTGCGGAAAGATTTCAATACAGTGTTTTCAGCTAATTGTTATGTATTTTGCGGAGATGGGAAGAAAGGCACGGAAGGCGCGCGTGGCACCGCTACCTGTCAAGAAAATAATTAAAACAATCCGCGCCATAAAAAATGCGTTGACGATTATTTCCTCGCACCATCACGTGATGAATACTGTTTGGCACGTGAATGCGCGGTTGTCTGCCTTGTCTGTCCATGCATGAAAAATATACGTCTTGCGGAAAGATTTCAATACAGTGTTTTCAGCTAATTGTTATGTATTTTGCGGAGATGGGAAGAAAGGCACGGAAGGCGCGCGTGGCACCGCTACCTGGCACCGCTACCTCAAAACAAGCGACTGATGGAGTGGTGGGGATTTTTCTATTCTTCTTGAGGTTTTATCTGCAAGAAATAGAGAACGTCTATTATTTGATACTGAAATTAACTCATACGAGTATACATTTTCTTCCGGTATTGAAGACTGAACAAGAACTTCTTGATTATAACGAAAATTATGTGCGATACCAATTTTTTCTTCTCTGTATAACTGATTTACATCCGTCACATGTGAAGAGGTTATATCCATACAATATGTTTCAATATAACCTACCGTATTATGTTTCACCACGCCAGTGCTTTTTCTTATTCGGGGATTATAAGGTGGAAGTCCAGTAATACCGCGGGCGTTTGAAGCATAAGAATCTGCTACGTAAGTATCAAACGATGTCGATAAAAAAACATTCTTAGAAACAGGAAATCCAAAATTGGTTATAATCAGGTTATTATTAAACAAACCGTCAAATCCACGGGGATCTACGTATACCTGAATCAAATGCATGAGTTGATTTTCAAAAGCAATTGGCTTGTTGTTACATCTTCTTGGTGCACGTTTTTTTCCATTCACTGTGCATTCAGTTAACGCAGTAGTATTATTTTGTAAACGTGAAAATTGGTCTTTAATTTTAGTGTCTGCGGATGAAAAATCATTATTTAATTCTCGCGCAAGCGCCATTGTCCCTAGGGAGTAGATAGTTCGTTGGTGACTTTCTGGTTGTTGCGCTACCTTTCTTTGACGACTGGTAAAAAATGCTGGACTAAAATGAACGCCTCTCTTTAACATCTGATAATTTTCAGTGGCCCTTAATCTGGGATTAACCACAATTTCTTTATCTAACTCATCATCAGAACTTTCTTCGTCAGTCGTATCCGCTTCATCATCTATTAAATTATCTAGTCCACCCGATAAATATTGCAATTTTCCCGGGTCCATTACACATTCAAAAATAGAAGGGTATCTAATAACCTTGTCATCGAGACTGAAAGGCCACATTGTTTCTTCTGGTTGTTGCCTTAATTGTTTTAAACGCCAGCCATGGCGAGTTAATCCAGGGTAATAGTCAAAGAATTTTTTTACTTCACCCTGTGCATCATGATACATTTCTTCACTTGGAATTAAGCCTGCCTTTAATAGAGTAACAACCAATTTTTTGTCGTCATTATTAATAGCGTTTTTTAAATATAATTGCTGAGTAATTGGATCAACAAATCTTATAATATTTTTTATTTTTTCATACAGACTATCCATGTGATCTGGTGATAAGCGTCTATAAATAGTCAAAGCGGTGTCAATATACATTAGCGATAAAGGGTAATTTTCTTCTAAAAAATGTACTTCCATCTCTCCCACAAAAAAATTCGCGTCAGCCAATGTATAAAAATCATCAGAAGCACCTGCTTTAAACAATAAAATCCACGCGTTAAAATACTTGATGTGAACAGCAATATTAAGCGCAGTAAAGCCTTCAGAACCTTTTGCATTGATTTGGTCAATGGACATCGATTTGAGTAATAACTCTATTATTCTTGTATCATCATTATCACGAGCACGAGTCCAGCAGGCCAAGTGCAACAAAGAGAGTCGATTTTCGTCATAAGAGGCTAGCGCCAACTGTACGTCTGAATGAGTAGCAGCAGTCCAAAACGCATTAAACTCTTGAAAATTATATTCTTTAATGCAATTGAGTAAGTCATCAAACAACATGATCCTATCCGCTCACGTCTTAATTTATTGACTCAGCGTTTTGACATTTGCGGAATCTAATGATGTATCATATGCCAAATAAGGATTACCGAGACTATCTAGTGTCAATGACATATTGTTGGGCGCACCATGTGGATGGGGGACAATATTGCTGTTAGCAACAGAAACCCAGTTTTTATTCGCATTTAATTTTTCAACAACCACATTTGAGTCTGAGTTAACAAAAGAGACATAAGGTGTATTCTGAGATGACATCGTTAATGAAAAATTATAAGAAAAATCGTATGCATGTGGATGCGGCGGAATAAAAGTACCAATACTTTCCCACTGATTATTGTCAAATTTAACTACACGAGGTTTCTGCGTATTTTCTGTGGGGTAGGCAACATAAGGAATACCGAACTTACTAACAGAAAAACCAAACGCACCGAATGTATTTACATTTTGAATGCTCGAACCAACTTGTGTCCAAAGACTATGTTCTAATTTCATCACAACAATGGATGGAGATGGATCTGCGACGGCATTTTCATAAGCTAAGAATGGCCGTCCATTGCTGTCTACCGCGATATCAGTATCGTATGTGTCGACATTCGAAAGGAAAAACGGTTGACCCACTGTTTCCCAAGTATTTCCAGAAAATTTAAGAACATGAACAATGCCAGTATGGAGAGTTATCAAAACCACATAAGGAATTCCTTGATTGGATACCGTCATCGAAACAGCATCTCCACCAGCCTGAGGCAACATTGTTGGATCAACAGGAACCCAAGTTGTGCCATTAAAATGATCAACAACCAACGGACCTGAACTACCCCTTGCTGGCGCATACGCAAGATAGGGGTACGCCATGGGATCTTCCGAATTAATTGCCATCGCAAAACTAAAAGAAGCTTCAGATGGCGCAATCACCGTATTTCCTGCTGGAATCCAAGTTCCTTTTTGTAATGTCATGACGGAAAGAGGTGCGTCGAATGTTAAGTTGTTACCAAGATAGGCGTAATACGGCACGCCACTGCCATTAATTGCAAAAATATTTTGAGTAGCACCACTTGCAAAATCTGCATTACCCAAAGATACCCAATGCTTTAAAGTTTTTTTTACAGGCACGGTTTGTGTTGCAAATACTGAAAAAGACATTAACGAAAAAATGCACAAAACTGCGGTTTTTTTAAAGGTTTTCACTACCATTCTCCGGTCTGTATAAATTTTCAACAGAGTAATCAATCACACCTTTTTTGTCTACAAAACTAGAAACAAAAATTGAACATAATTTCGCCTTAAGGAATTTTACGTTTAAAGCATGTCAGGTAAGAGTTATTTGACTTGTTTTAAGTTGCGCCAAATATGACATTGTCACGTTTGCGTTCTATAGGAATCATGGGGCTTAAAACTATTTTATCGAAAATAAGTCAAATAACTCTTGCCTGACACGCTCATGTTGTTCTATTTTGATAGTAGACATGATATTATCCATTCCATCCAAAGACTGATAAGTATTATCAATCTATTTTATTAATCATTAATCAACGAAGTGAGAGAATTCAATGAAAAAATCATTAAGTTTAATCTTTGCTGTTTTATCATTTTTCATGATATCAACAGCAATGGCTCAAACCTGTTTGGGTAATAAAATGGCTGGCGGTGATGTGTGCTTTACTACTGGGGGATACATGTCCCCGAACAGTACTGTATTTCCAATTTTCACAATCGCTGTATATGACAACCTCGGGTGGGAATATGGTTGGAGCAGCAACACGTTTTTGTATCCTCTTGGTCAATATATGGCAATGACTGGCGCTACTTCAATAACTCAGTTTAACATAGCACAATCGGGTCAAGGGCCAGTAAATGTTACAAATTCAATTGTTGCACAATGTGGAGCAACAATTGATACAAAGCATACTTACAAAATTCATGTAGTTGTCAACGCTCCTTCAGGTTCGGGTAATTCATATATTACCTGCACGAAGCAACTCGTTGGATAATTTTGCATAACAAGCCATTTTTTCATAATGGATAACCAATTTTCAGTCGAAGATTGGTTATCCGTGTGAGAATCGTGCCACGCGCGCCTTTTTGAGAATCGTGCCACGCGCGCCTTCCGTGCCTTTTTGCCATTCTTTCTCGTACATAAATCTAAAACACGGTATTGGCAGCATGTAAAAATAAGTTTATTTTTTATGGATGGATCCGGAAAAAATATTACTTCAGTCGCAATATCATTTCCTTGGACGCAAGGATAAGAAAGGCACCGAAGGCGCGCCTGGCACGACATTCTAAATCAGACAGCAGGGATTGGCTTATGCGAACATCATTTCAAAAATCACTTAACAAAGCTGAGCAGGATCTTTTAGATTCTTTTATCAGTGATACCGGCTCTCACTTCGAAACTATTTTATTTTACGATGCCATTGATATTGGCACAAAATGTATTTATCTCAAAAAAGCAATCTCAGAAGATTGCGCCACATTTTTAGATTCACTCGATAGGCTGTATTGCACGCAAGCTGAGATGATTCATGATGCGCGGCAAATGGAATTTATTACCGCATTAAAGTTTATTAATGATATTTGTTTTAACAATGATGTGCTGTATGAGGATTTTGGAACGCGTTCTGCGATTACTCATTATTTTTCATTTAGGCGATCACTTGATGAAATATCATCCCCCGTATCCTTTAAAAAAACCGTTGAATGTATGACATTTGAGAGAATTGCAGAGCTGGAAGAATTAATCTCAAAAGATGAATTACGATCTCAAATAGTTGAAAGGGGGTGGATTGAATCGGCGGAACATTTTTCAAAACAATGGCGATCACGTTTAAATTTACCTCCCTCTCTGCATAATACGCCAAGAACTGACAGACGTTCAGTGATTGTCAATGCCTTAAGACAACATCATGCGTTTGATGACGAAGGTGTTTCTTATGATGATGAGATCACATTAGAATCGTTACAGCAGCAGGGCATTAAAATATCTGAGATTTTAATTTTAGAAACATTATATTTTTTAGTTATTTTTTTAGATGTTCCTTTACCTCTCGCCATCGACGAGTTATCCAATCTTTCCGCTGCACAAGCACTGTCATTACGCGATGGTTATAGCAGTGGATTGCGTCAAAGACATCTGCGGGCATTGCCTCATCATTTTTCGGAACACACCCAGGCCATGCGATTTTTATTAAAAGAAATGGAGCTACAACCTGAAGTAACAGTACAAATGCTTCAAGATTTAAATGTCTATCAGATAGCCACGCTCAATGCACTGTATGCTGATGGATTGCGCCCCAATCAATTAAAAATATTTGGCAATCGTTTTTCCGTTTCTCACAAAAACGCATTGATTTTTTTTATTAAAACAAAACAGTATCCAGTAAAAAATATTATTTCATACACTTTTTTAATGAATGCAGAAAATATTGATTTGCTTCATCAAGATTATTTTGCGATGCATGAAAAATACGATATCGTTTTAAGACACTTTATGCTGACTGAAAAATTTGGATTAAAACGGTCATTACAAAGTGCTTGTCGATTAAATAATGAGATGCGAATTAACATTGAAAGATTGTATAACCCCCATTTAAATTTATCAAAAACGCAGATAAAAAAATTTCCGAACGGATTGTCTGAGCCTCAAGCCACAGCGCTTTTTCATCTGCTCAATGAAGTTAATACGCGCGCATTTCCAGCTGATGCGATGATTGATCTTGTTATCAAACACAACAACGAAGATATTGCGATATTTGCACGGCATTTTTGCGCACTTTCATTTAAGAAACAAGAATATTTATGGAAAACATTAACGCTGAATAAAAAACAACTGTCCACAGTCATTAATCTTGCCAAAAAATTAAAAAATGTTCCTGAAGATTTATTATTAATTTTAGAAACACAGTCGCAACTTTCAAACGATCGTATAATCACTCTCATCACGCATCATGACCCTATTCGCATTTATCACAGAATGCATGAAGAACAAAAAAGCATTAAAAATGAAAATGCCTTTATTAAGGCAAAAATAGCCATTGATGACATAATGCAAAATTATATTCATAGTAGAACCACGCAATCGGTATTGCGCAATACCAAAAATAATTTTGACCCCGCCTTTTTTAAAGGCATACACAGAAATAATACCAAGACAATGAATAAGCTCAATAACGCGGATTTTCTGCGTTTTGATTTAGCCTTTTGTAAAAACACCAATGATCTTAAATCGCTTGTGTCAAAATGTATTGTAGAAAATAATTTATTTGAAAAAGATGCGTGGCATTTTTTTACAAAGAGTCAGTATGGCGCAGCATTAAAAAGCTGTGAGAATATGTTGAGCACGTTAAGTGTTATTTGATAAGGCTCGGGTGGCATTGTTAACCGCTCCCAAGCCACTTTGGCACTGACAGCTGTTTAATTTTCGATGATGTTCGGCTTGTGCTTAAAGACGCACTCAAGCTTAATTCCTAAATATGGCAATGGACGCATCGCACAATCACATCATCTCATCACCAACCTAGCCGGCACAGTAGCTGTGGTTGAACACGCAGAACCCGAGCAAGTGCATTGAACGCCGCTACCAGGATTGCCAGGATCGATTGTTCCAGAGAAAACAACAGTCGCTGTTTTCGTTTCACTGCCCGCGTAATTAAACTGTAGTCCGTCACAATAATAATACCATGTTAAACCTTTATTCGGCGGCACGCTGTCTACGATAGAAAATGCAGCCAGATTATTGAGCGGATTGACAGTCAGTTGATCGGTTGTAGGTGTGGCAGAGATGTCAAAACTGGGTGGCGTATCAAGCTCCCAAGGACGAAGCAGGGCAAATTTTTCAGTTTTAAAATCGTTTGGAACATTGGATACCAAAGTAGATGCAGTGACGGTGACCGTCACCGAAGGATCTTGAGATTCCGATGCGTAATTACACGTGCTTCCAAACAGTAGCGTACCCATCACAACCACTTTTACCATTTTTTGCATGATCACTCCCTCCTTGTTAAAAAATCATGTAAGCCGCTGAAGAGACATCATAAACTGATTGTGCAAGCAAGGGAATGGCGTCTATACAATGGTTGAACCGAACGGAATGACACTGAAACAAAAACATGCTATAAACGAGAAAACTAAAAATGCAAGCAAGCGGGTTTATTCCGCCATGATTATCAATCAAAAAAACATTTTACCACTCTGTCTGCTACTGGCACCGCTTATTGCACTTGGCATGGATTTGTATACACCTTCTTTGCCTGCAATTATGAATTATTTTCACGTAACGCATTATGGTGCAAAACTCACGATTATTTTGTATCTTGCAGGATTTGGACTGTCACAACCATTGGTTGGTATTGTTTCAGATCATATGGAAAGAAAAAATTTTATATTAATCGCCTTGGGTTGTTATGTTATTTCTTCTTTTTTATCAGCACTGGTCCCATCTATTCAATGGTTATATTTTCTACGCATCATAAATAGTGTTTGCGCAACATCTGTTGCAGTCGTCATTAAAAGCATTATCTTAGATAATTTTTCTGGAAAAATGTTAGCCAAAGCAAATAATTATTTTACATTGAGCTGGTCAATGACGCCGATGATTGCGCCTGTGATTGGTGGTTATTTGCAACATTACTTCAACTGGCAAGCTAATTTTTATTTTATGGCGATCTATGGTTTGATTGGATTTGTGTTATGTTTTGAATTATTTAAAAATCAACCACAACGCCTATCAACTAAAAAAGTTTTATCATTGTCCCGTGTTTTTCAAAAATGGAAAATTTTATTTTTAGATCATTTTTTTGTTGCTGCAATTTTTATATTGGCCGTTGAAAATGCGATTTTATTTTTATATTACACAGCTGCGCCTTTTATTATACAAAACACATTACATTTTAATGCAGCGCAATATGGTAATGTCATGTTATTTGCAGGCGCATCTTATTTGGTTGGTAATTTGATTAACGATCGACTACTTAATTATTTTAGTGTCGAAAAATTGATTGGTGTTGGATTGCTGCTTTCGCTCGTCATACCACTCATTCCGATTCTTATTACATCGCTGATTCATCATCCAATGAATATTTATTTAGTGACGCTGCCTATTTTTATGATTTTTATGTGTGACGGACTCATATTTGCTAACCTTGCTACCAAATCATTATCCTCTTATAAAGAATTTTCTGGGATAGCGGGCGGTTTGCTAGCTGGACTATTTAATGTGTTAGCTGCCGTGATTGTCGGTGTATGCGCGCATATGTTAGATTTACATAATATCATTACTTTAAATGAAACCTATTTTATTATGTTATGTATTTCGTGCATTGTTTTTTTCTTTTGCTTTAAAAGAGAGGCAACTTGACAAGAATCGTGCCAGGCGCGCTTGGCACGAAATTCCCTACGAGAATTAATATTTAAAATCACCATGCAAATAAACTGTCTTAAAATAATTTTTCAAAACTACTTCTGTAATTGTGTTGCTTGTAATGGCAATATGCCAATCTGGCCTAATTAAAATATATCGTGAAGGATAGGTGTTTTCTGGTACATGCAAAATTTTCAATTGATCCATTTTAAATTTAATTTTTTCTTTGCCACAGACAATTAATGTCCATTGTGTGGGTGATAATTTTTCATAAATAGATTTGCCGTCGATTTCAATATGCGGTAAAAAATAGCCTGGTTTCATGGTTGGAATATATTCTGATGGTGACATGGGTTTTTCGTTGGGATTATATGTGTATCCTAATGTAATGCCACCCACATGAGTGTGTTGTTTCGCAATACGTGCATTTTCATCAGCAAATTTTTGTGGCTCTTTGTCTGGCGGAAATTTAACACGTACAGCAACAGCATCCGCAGCATTTCTTTCTGCGGCTTGTAGATTATGCAACGCAATGGGATGTCTTTCAGTTTCATATGTTTTTAGAATGTTGTCATTGGATTTTTTATTAAGAACAGATGCTAATTTCCACGCTAAATTGGTGACATCACCATAGCCTGTATTTAAACCAAAACCACCGGTTGGTGAAAATGCATGTGCAGCATCACCCATTAAAAAAACACGATTGTCTTTTGAGAAATGTTCAGCCAGTTGAATTTGCATATCCCAAAAATGCTTATTGATTATTTTTTTGGTAAATTGAACACCGGTAAGTGTTTCAATTAATTGATCAACATCAATTTCATCAATGGTTTTTTCCTCACCTGTATAAACAATACTCGCGTACCAAATGCCTTTGTTAAGATCAACCGGTCCAACAACGGTTACCATTTTATTTTCTAATAAATAATAAATGAAACCATTTTCAACGGTGATTTTATGGTGTAAATCAAGTGATTCAAATAACAAATTAATCACGCGTCTTTTGGTTGCCAATCCTTCAAATGTAATATCCATACACTTTCTGGTAATGCTGTTTGCACCATCACAAGCAATGACATACTTTGCAGTGTACTCTTGTGATAAATTTTTTAGTTTATTTTTCGAAATGACTTTGACACGATCATTTTCAATTGTTACAGATTCAACAAGAGTGTTTTTTAAAAATGTGATGCAATCAAAATCCGTCAATCGTTCACGCAAAATATTCTCAGTAATATATAGCGGAATACGAATGGGTTTTTGCGCTGTAATTTTTTCTTTAATTTGCTGTCCTGATCCAGCAGCACCATAAGTGATACCGTTTAATTTTGAACACCAAACGCCTTGCATGGGATAATCTTTTGGGAGCAGGGTACTTGCACGCATTTTATCGACCAAACCCCAGCGCATAAATAATTCCATCGAACGTTCATTGAGTGATTGCGCACGTGGAGAAAGCAGAGGATTTTCATACTTTTCAAGTATGAGTGTTTTGATGTTATTTAAACCTAGCTCAATACCGAGCGCAGCGCCAACTGGTCCACCACCCACAATAATTACGTCATATAGATCTGTCATATTTACCTCAGTATTTTGGCGCTCATTATACAGACAAATTCTGCATTCGCACTGTTCTTGTTATGCCAATATTATTTAAAAATGCCTCATCGTGTGATACTACCAACATGGCACCTTGATATGATTTTAGTATCGATTCAATCGCTTCAACTGATCGCAAATCTAAATGATTCGTGGGCTCATCCAAGATAATCAATTGCGGTGGCACTAAAGACATTAAGCTAATTGCCAAGCCGGCGCGAATTTTTTCACCACCACTTAATTCACACACCTTCTTTTCTGCATCTTTGTTACGAAATTGAAATTCTGCAAGTGCGCTATAGGCATCAAAAATTTTTGATTCTGAGTTAAGATCTAGAAAATTTTCAATCAATGATTTATTTTTATCTAAAAAAGAAATCGATTGATCTAAATATGCAACTTTATCAACCCCCATTTTTATTGACCCATTCATTGGAAATAATTCTTGTCGAATTAATTTTATCAATGTTGATTTTCCACAACCATTTTCGCCAGTGATTGCAGTGCGCTCAGCACCAATGATTTCCAGATTGAAATCTTTAATCATAAAATCGTTTTGAGCGTCATATTTAAAATCAACTGATTTTATTTCTAATACTGTCTTACCATTGGGTACATGTGTTGCATCCAATGATGCAGTGATATTTGTTTTAATTTCAATTTTTTCGCGTATCTCAGCAATCTTGTTTGTATTATCAGCAATCATTTTTTCTTCTTGTGCGGCATGACGTTTTTTTGATTTTTCAGCTTTACCTGCTTTTGATCGCGCTGTTAATTTATCAACATGCCCCTCTAAAAATGCTTTGCGACCACGACCTGCAGATCGCGCATGTTTTTCCTTCGTGTTCTGTATACTGTGTTTTACCTGCTGAATTGTTCGTTTTGCTTCATCAAATTCTTTTTCAAGAGCGCTTAATTCTAAATCTTTTTGCGCACGATAAAAATCATAATTATCGCCGTATAAATTAATGTCTTTCGTTGTTATTTCAACAATACAATCCATCTTTTGTAAAAGCGAGCGATCATGACTAATGACAATCAATCCTTTTTTAGTCTCAGCAATATAATCATATAAAATATGACGCGATTCTTTATCAAGATTATTCGTTGGTTCATCCATTAAAATAAAATCGGTTTCAAAAATCAGTGTTTTTGACAGTAATATTTTTGTTTTTTGCCCGCCACTTAATGCTTGAAATGGTGCGCTGATATCAACCGCACTTATTTTAAAATGCAATAATGCAGATTGAATGCGCGCTTCAATATCCCACTGATTATTGATGATTTCAAAATCATTATCAGTGTAATAACCAGACTGAATGTCTTGCATGGCATTCAGAATTTTCGAGATACCCAATACATCAGAAATTGTCGCATTTTCCGATATATTCTGATGTGATTGAGGTAAATAGAGTAGGGTGCCATGACGCTGAATATTGCCATGTTCAGGCAATAAATCACCAGTTAGCAACCTCAAAAAAGTCGTTTTTCCAACGCCATTATCGCCTACAATGCCGTATTTCAGCGATTCAAATGACAAATGAATATCACGAAAAGACACCAGTGTATTTTCGATATGGAATGATAGGTTATTGATAATAATTCGAGGTGTAGACATAATTAATCTCTTTAAGTAGTTGAAACAAGCTTAAAAAAGATTAATTATTCATTGGCGTCGAACCTCATAAGATGTGAAATCGATCAAATAATACCCATAAGTGAGGCTGATTTCAAGCAAAATGAGAATAAAATATGAACTTAAGTATTCGCACAGCAACTGAAAATGATCTTGAATCCATTTTGCATCTTTATGCACAACCTGCGATGGATAATGGAAAAGTATTATCGATTGATGATGCAAAAAAGATTTTTAATCGTATGCAACGATATCCAAATTATTCGGTATATGTCGTATTATTGAATAACATTATTGTCGGTACTTTTGCATTATTAATTATGGATAATCTGGCGCATAGGGGAACGCCATCGGGTATCGTTGAGGATGTTGTAGTGGATGAACATCATCATCAAAAGGGTATCGGTAAAGAGATGATGCAGTTTGCTATGCAAAAATGCCGAGAATATGGTTGTTATAAACTTGTTTTATCAAGTAATGTAAAGCGTACTCAAGCGCATCGATTTTATGAGTCGCTAGGGTTTTCTCAGCACGGGATTAGTTTTCATGTCGATTTAAAATAAAATAATTAATTCCGTGTTTGATTATTTTTTGCGACTACGTCTTTACATCAACTAAAATTTTAGTTATCATAATCCAACTAATAAATTAGTTTATAAGTGGCAAAAATGTCTAAAAAGCACCCAGTTAAGCTTAGTAAATTCGAAGAAGAAGTGATGGCTGTTTTGTGGCGCAATGGCGCATCTAGTGTACATCAAGTCATAGAAGCGTTGCCTGACGATCGTAAAAAAAACTACACCTCTGTTTCAACGATATTACGCATCTTGGAAGGCAAAAAAGTCGTGCGCGCTGTCAAACAAGGAAAAAGCCATTTGTATTCTGCACATTATAGTTTGAACGATTATACAAAAAATACATTGGTCAAAATTATTGAGAATGCATTTTCAAATAAGCCTGCACAACTCGTTAGCTATCTTATCGACAATTGTTTTTTATCTAAAAAAGATTTGCAAGAAATTGAAATCTTCATTAATGAAAAAGGTGAAGCATGATGGATTCAATCATCGCTATTATTCTATCACTTAACATCACATTTATATTTTTTGCGATTACATTATGGGTAGTAAAAAAATTAAATCATGGAAATAAAATATTTTCTTCGGTTGCAATGTTATTTTATATAAGAATATTACTGATAATGAGCTTATTAATTGGTGTTATTGCCACAGGCTTACACGTACTATTATTCATACCACTTTCAACAAAAATAAAACTTACATTTTTAACACTAATCTCTACCATTGGCATATGTTTATATGCTGTAAAAATAATCAATACATATTCTTTAATATATCGATCTCCATATCGAAGAGAAATCAAACATGTGTGTATCGTATATTCGGATAAGATGAAAGCATGCAGTTTTTCGCTGTTAAATAAAGCTTACGTCATTATTCCAATTTCTGCAGTAGAAATTTATAAAGAACATATTCTAACCTTGCGCCATGAAATGCAGCATTGTCGTCAACGAGATGGATTATGGAATCACATAATAGAAATATTGGGAATAATTTGCTGGTGGAATCCAGCATATCAACTCGTAAAAAATCAAAATAATCACATTCAGGAAATTTGTTGCGATCAAGCTGTCATGAGCAAATATCACATCAGAAAAAAAGAATATGCATTGACGTTGTTAAAATTAAAAAATGAGCAAACGGATCATAAAAATGATAAGCAATTCAAATTTAGACAATCTAACGTATTTTTCGAAAGAGTCAGTCAAATATTTTATAGTCAAACAAAAAGAAGAGTGTATTTTTTTAATTGGGTCAGAATGATAGCCATCAGTGCATTGGTAGCTTTTTCAAGCGTATGGTCAATCAATGCAACGGCAGATGTTTTTATTAAAAAATTTCAACAACACACAAATCATCAGCAATTAAGGAAGTAAAATAGATGAATGCAATATCACGCAGCTTTATTTCTTTTATTGCAGCCATGCTATGCATTACTGCGGTTTATTTGAGTATGCAAACTTATGCAATTAATCCAAAGGGTGTTGTATTGCCAGCGACCGATCAAGTGTATTCACCGTATCCCGGTAATGTCACACTGTATTCTCCATTAACAGCGCCACTTAACGCAACCGTTATTGGAAATATATCTATCGAATATCATAACGTGCATTCTACACGTGTTGCTGAAACTAAAGTTATTGAAAAAGCAAAACAGTTAGCAGCGAAAGCCGGTGGCAATGGATTAATTATTTCTATTGGTCATAGCGTTAAATCAACACCATCATTTTTGCAAGTATTAGCGCTTCAAGGCACTGTCATTAAAACAGATAAGCAGGTGATACAATGAAGCTACTTGATTTTTTAAATATTCTTGCATTTTTGACATTATTTACGGGTGTTGTGTCATTGGTGGATATATTACTTCAAAGGATTTTTAAATCTGATCATAAAAATAAAAAAAATGTATTTCTAGAATACTGTCGCGCATTTTTTCCAGTACTATTGCTCGTTTTAGCGATTCGCTCATTTGCCATTCAACCCTATAAGGTGCCTTCAGGATCTTTAGAGCCTACTGTAAAACCCGGGGATTATATTTTGGTGACGCAATATGATTATGGTCTAAAAATACCTTTTTGGGATCACGCGATAATAAAAATCAGTCATCCTAAAATGGGTCAAATTGCTTTATTTCAATCACCCGTTAATCCAACACAATTAACACTTGTTAAACGCGTTATTGGATTGCCCGGTGATCGGATTAGTTATATCGACAAAGTGCTTTATATTAACGGACAGAAAGAAAAACAAACCTTCGTAAAAAACACGAAAGAAATACTCGATAATGGAAATACGATTCCTGTAAAAGAATATAGAGAAGATTTAAATGGCATTAATCACTTAATTATTATTAATCCAAAAGCGCCAACCGTAAACTTTAAAAATTTAATAGTGCCGAAGGGTGAATATTTTATGATGGGTGATAATCGTGATGACAGCGATGACAGTCGATATTGGGGTTTTGCACCTTTTCAGAATTTTATTGGGCAGGCACGCTTGGTATTTTTTAATATGACATTTCTTCCATTTCATATTGACTGGGATCGTATCGGAAAAATTTTATTTCCGCGAAAATAAAGATGTAAGTTATCCCAACCGAGCCTTGCGAGTTGCAAATAAGGCTCGGGTGACATTGAGTTTCAAACATGCTCTATATCAATCAACCATGATTCTGGAATTACCTTGTCATACACTTCGGGAAATGCTTTTTGCGCATGATATTTTTCTCGCATTTTTTGATAAAGTGTATGATTAAACATCGATTTAAATTCAGATCGGGTCATAAAAATATCGGCATATAAAAAATGATATCCTTTATTGCTTGCCGTAAATCTCTCAAACTCTCGAGAAATGGCAATCATATCCCAGCTTTTCTTTTCTAATACTGCCTTGGGAATACCATAAACACCAATATCCACAAACAGTTGATAATTTGTATTGGCAATTTTGGTTTCTGGATTACGTAAAAAACCTTCATTTTCCCCGTGATCAAATAATCGAACAGGGCAAATCCAAATAGGATAAATACCAAAACGCGGATGAATAAAATTCAGGCTGTTATTCATTTCAGATACCGGCACAATAATATCTTGTGTCACGCGATTAAACATCGCTTCACGACGCAATTGTTTTGTATAAGTGAGTTTCATCAAGGAAATTTTTGGCGCACCCATCCAAGCAAATAAAGTGCGATATAAAACATGATTAGCAAATGGAATTAATTCTTTGAGTTGAAAAAAAACGGATGGTGTGTGGCGATGAAAATAATGGCGTAGTGGAATATATTCAATATGTGGTTTATGGGTTAAAAAACCCTCTACGTGTGTGTAAAACCATTTTTTGTACCAACGATTAATGCGATTTATTTTTGAATCTGGTTCGCGATTATTGGCATCTGAAAATTCACCGCACATAATCACACTATTTTTTTCGGAAAAAACCAGTGCTTCTAAAAATGACGGTGGTGTAACAGATTCACTCAGCGCGCGGAATTTCGTACAAAATTCATCTTGCGAGTGGCAAGGAATGTATTCTAAACGCATGTAAGGTTTTACAGGAATAATCTTAATTTCAACAGCTACAAGAAATCCCAATGTACCATGTGACCAAGGTAACGCATGAAAAAGATCAGCATTTTCAGTTCGTGTAACGCGTACCAATGAACCGTCGGCAGCAATGATTTCATAGGCTTCGATTGTTTCAAATAGAAATCCGTAACGATGTGAACTGGTTTCAATACCCACACCCATGCAAAGACCGCCAATGGTTAAGTCATCCATTTCAACTTGAACAGCCAATGCAAAACCACGTGGAATCAGAAAATGTGTGATAT
>Ga0207016_1041_pt1 | contig 28984 bp, 22 predicted proteins | sample Alteio_BWMinCont_54_FD_153469 | JGI IMG/M metagenome (GOLD analysis project Ga0207016, IMG submission 153469) | Enriched cells from forest soil in Barre Woods Harvard Forest LTER site, Petersham, Massachusetts, United States -... | ecosystem: Environmental > Terrestrial > Soil > Temperate forest >...
TTTTCGGCATGGAACGCTTATGGTACCAAAGTGATATTGAAAGAAGCCCGTGTGATCATCATGGGACAAAATTTAATTGAACAGGTCGTTGCTAAAATAAAAGTGGATCAGGAGCCGACACCGGAATTTAAAAGCCTTTTGTATGATACACTCCAATACATTGCTATCAATAAAAGAGATTTTCACCAGAACCATTACGTGCTAACAAAAATGTTATTCACTATCTATAAAATAGAACCAAAAGAAACTCATTTTTTAGAAGAAGGCTACCTCAACAAATTAAAAGCAGCCAACGAAGAAGAAAAAAAGATCTGCATCTTATTAATCATTATGGGCTTTTTATTAGACGGCGATATTTCTGTCCGCGAAATGCTGCAAATGCACGAGTTAAGAAACCAAGGCTTCCTGGACCTCGAAACAGAAACAATCAAACAATACGAACAGGATTTTTTAAATGGCAAAGGAATTGATGGATTGATCAATAAATACCTGTAACAATTTCGTAAATTGCTGATTCCATTATGCCTTTCAACTTACAATCACCATATTCTCCTTCCGGCGATCAGCCGGATGCTATACAAAAACTAACCAACGGTATTTTGGATGGCGAAAGATACCAAACGTTATTGGGCGTTACCGGCAGCGGTAAAACCTATACCATGGCGAATGTTATTCAAAATACACAAAAGCCTACATTAGTAATTACACACAATAAAACATTGGTGGCGCAATTGTATGGAGAGTTCAAACAATTCTTCCCTGATAATGCAGTTGGATACTTTGTTAGTTATTACGATTACTATCAGCCCGAAGCTTATATGCCTGTCAGCAATACCTATATTGAAAAAGACCTCAGCATCAATGAAGAATTAGATAAGCTTCGTTTACAGGCAACAGCCCAATTATTAAGTGGCAGAAGAGATATTATTGTAGTGGCTAGTGTAAGCTGTATTTACGGTATGGGTAACCCGACTGAATTTGAAAATGGTATTGTGCGCATTCAAAAAGGACAGGTATTATCAAGACAAGGATTTTTGCATTCTTTGGTCAATAGTTTATACAAACGAACACAGATAGATTTTACAAGAGGTACATTCAGGGTAAAAGGTGATACGGTTGATATCAATTTACCTTACGTAGATTTTGGTTATCGCATTACTTTTTTTGGCGATGAGATAGAAAGTATTGAAACGCTGGAACTAACTACCAGCAAGCGTATTGGCTTGGTAGATAATGCTGCTATCTTTCCTGCAAATTTATATTTAGCGCCCAAAGATATTATGCAGCAGGTGATCTACGAGATACAGGATGAAACTGCTGCACAGGTAGAATATTTTAAAAAGACAGGAAAATATATTGAAGCGCAACGAATAGAAGAAAGAGTGAATTATGATCTTGAGATGATACGCGAATTAGGTTATTGCAATGGTATCGAAAACTACTCAAGATTTTTTGACAGAAGAAAACCAGGCACAAGGCCTTTCTGTTTATTAGATTATTTTCCGAATGATTTTTTATGTGTGATAGATGAAAGCCATCAAACCATTCCGCAGGTAAGCGGTATGTATGGCGGCGACAGAAGCAGAAAATTGGTATTGGTTGATTATGGTTTCCGTTTGCCATCGGCCATGGATAACCGTCCGCTTAATTTTAATGAATTTGAAAGTATACTCAATCAAACCGTTTTTGTATCCGCTACTCCCGGTGATTATGAATTAGAAAAAACCGGTGGGGTCGTTGTAGAGCAGGTTGTAAGGCCAACAGGTTTATTAGATCCGCCAATAGAAATTCGTCCGTCAGTAAATCAGATCGATGACCTCTTAGATGAAATAGATAAACGCATTAAAAAAGGCGATCGTGTTTTAGTGACCACGTTGACAAAACGCATGGCGGAGGAAATGGATAAATACCTCAAACGCATCGATATAAAAAGTAAATACATTCATAGCGAAGTTGATACCTTGGAAAGAGTAGAGATTTTGCGTGATCTGCGTTTAGGAGTGATCGATGTATTGGTAGGCGTTAACTTATTAAGAGAAGGGTTGGATCTGCCGGAAGTATCGCTGGTAGCTATTTTGGATGCAGACAAAGAAGGCTTTTTACGTAATGAAAAAAGCTTAACGCAGACTGCGGGTAGGGCGGCTCGTAATGTTGACGGACTGGTAATTTTTTATGCTGATAAAATGACGGACAGCATGCAAAAAACGATCGACGAAACAGCAAGAAGAAGAGAAAAGCAGATGGCCTATAATATTGAACATAATATCACACCCAAAACAATTATTAAAAGCATCGAACAGGTGATGGCGCAAGGCTCTGTACTGGATGTAAAAGGCTACGACCCATCAAATCCATACTCTGTAAGTGCAGATCAGGACCTGGTAAATGTTGCGGCAGATGAGCAGGTTGTCTATAATACGATTCCTCAAATAGAGAAAGCCATTGGCAAGACCAAGAAGGAAATGGAAAAAGCCGCCCGGGACCTAGATTTTATGGAAGCTGCCCGTTTGAGAGACGAAATGTTCAGGATGCAGAAGGAGTTGGGAGAAATGAAAAAATAATTTCCTATCTTTCATATTAATAAAAACCTGTACACATGATAGTTATAGCACTTTACAACCTTAAGGGTGGTGTTGGCAAAACGGCTTCTTGCGTAAATTTTGCCTACCTCGCAGCAAAAGACGGTTATAAAACTTTGCTCTGGGATATCGACCCGCAAGGCTCCACTACTTTTTACTACAATGTAAAACCCAAAAATGCAATGGGCATTAAAAAACTCATCAGTAAAGATGTGGTTTTAGAAAGCGCCATCCTTGCAACGGAATACGACAATCTGGAAATTATTCCTGCCGACAATTCTGCCAAAAGTTTTGATATCATGGTAGAAGAAATGAAAGGCAATAAAACACGCCTGAAAGGGATTTTGAAGCAACTGGAAAATGAATACGACTTTGTTTTCATTGATTGTCCTCCGGGCTTTAGCGCACTAAGCGAAAATATTTTTGCCGCAGCAGATATCGTATTAATGCCCATCATTCCAACAACATTATCTATCCGCACCTATGATATGGTGAAAGATTATTTCAAAGAAAAGGACCTGGATGGCAGTAAAATGATGTGTTTTTTCACGCTGGTAGATCTTCGTAAAAACATGCACAATGAAATAATGGAGAAATTATACAAAGACAAAAAGTTCTTCCAAAATTATATTCCCGCTTTATCTGATGTAGAAAGAATGGGTATTTACCGCAAGCCAATTGAAGAGTATGCCCGCAGCAGCTATGCAGCAAAATGCTATAGCGATCTGTGGACGGAAATTAAAGAAGGTGTTGTGGAATAAAAAAAGGCGAGATAAATTATCTCGCCTTTTTATTATGAATAAGCTTTTATATTTCTCCGAATATGCCAACAAAAGTGCCGTTGGTTACTGTCTTTGAATTCCCGTTCCCATCATACAATATACAATTGAATGTTGCAGTTACAGTAACATAATATGTACCATTTGACAATGTGCCTGATGTGTTTTCAACTTTGGTAATGGTGAAATTGCTACCTGTTTGTGTACCCGGCGTATTATTCGATTCCCAATCAACCCCTGAATGATCACTCCATGATATAGTAATACCACTTGCACCAAAAGAAGAAGCAAAAGGATAAGTACCCGGATTAAAAAATGCTTTAAACGCAGAATCAGTAACATCTGTATAGTCAACATATACACCTTTGGTAACAGCAAATCCAGTTTCATTTGGCGGTATAGAATCTGCCTCAGGCGCGATATCAGCACTAAATGAAGCCGAAGGGCCGCCACCATCTAAAGATGATCCGGCTATTACATTATTTGAATTGGTGACAGTCTCTTTATACACCGTTCCATCAATAGTTGCCTGGTAATAATACGTATAGGCTGTAGTATCGTTATTGTTATTATTGCCGCTATTATTATTGTTGTTACTGGTACTATTGGATTTTTTACAAGATGCAAATACAAATAGAATTGCAAGTGCCGCAAGTAGGGTTTTAGATTTTAATATCATAGTTAAGATTTTAAGTGATTTAACAAATATATTAACTTAAACACAAATATTGATTGTCTTCTGTTATTGTTTTACTTTTACGCCATGCGAAAGAAATTATTTTTGTTAGATGCCATGGCGCTTGTATTTCGCGCTTATTATGCGTTGATCCGTAGTCCTCGCCTTACCAGTGCGGGAAGAAATACCAATGCACAATTTGGATTCACTAATACATTGGTTGACCTGATCAATAACCAGCATCCAACGCATATGGCTGTTTGTTTTGATACCAGCGCGCCTACTGAACGCCACACAGATTTTGCAGATTATAAAGCTAATAGACAAGAAACGCCGGAAGACATTTCTTCTTCCATACCGGACATAAAAAAAATAATCGAAGGATTTAATATTCCTGTAATTGCGATAGATGGCTATGAAGCTGATGATGTAATTGGGGCCCTTGCTAAACAGGCAGAAAAAGCGGGATATGATGTGTACATGGTTACGCCTGATAAAGATTACGGACAATTGGTTTCGGAAAATATTAAGATATATAAGCCTCCTTATCAAGGTGGCAACTTTGAGATCTTAGGCCCTGCAGAAGTTTGCGCCAAATGGGATATACAAAGTGTTGACCAGGTAATCGATATTTTAGGGTTGATGGGAGATTCAGTAGATAATATTCCCGGCATACCCGGCGTTGGTGAAAAGACTGCAGCCAAATTATTAAAGGAATATCAAACCTTAGAAAATGTATTGGCGAACGCTGATAAAATAAAAGGTGCGCTGGGAGAAAAAGTACGTAATGGAAAAGACCTTGCGATAATGAGTAAAAAACTAGCAACGATCATTACCGAATTGCCTGTTGAATTTCATGAAGAAGATTTCAGAATAAAAGAACAAAATAAAGAAGCACTCAAAGAAATTTTTACTGAATTGGAATTTAAACAGATCAGTAAAAGAATATTAGGCGAAGAAATTTCAGTAGCCAATAATCAAAAGGCTGCGGCGGCTGAAAATGCACAGATGGATCTTTTTGGTAATCCTGTTGAAGCACCAAAAGCAAAAATACAAATTGACACAACGGATGCAAGCGAAGAATCAGAATATGCCGTAACAATCCCAGTTGACAAAAATATCCATAACACAACACACGATTACATTTTAGCTGAAACTGAAGCGGAGATCTTACAATTGATCTCTTTATTGAACCAACATACTGAAATATGTTTTGATACAGAAACAACCGGTATCGATGCAAATGATGCGGAGCTTGTTGGTTTAAGTTTTTCCGTTAAAGCAGGTGAAGGATATTATGTTCCTTGTCCGGTTGATAAGGAAGATTGTCTGACCTTACTAAATAATTTCCAGGATCTATTTAACGATACAAGTAAAACATGGATCGGTCAGAATATTAAATATGATATGCTGATATTAAAATGGTACGGCATGGAATTATGCGGCAATACTTTTGATACCATGCTGGCGCATTACGTAATTGAACCTGATGGAAAAAGAAGTATGGATCTTTTAAGTGCAAAATATTTAGGCTACGAACCTGTGCACATTGAAGAACTGATCGGAAAAAAGGGGAAAGCTCAAGGCAATATGCGCGATGTGGAACTTGAAAAAATTAAAGAGTATGCTGCTGAAGATGCCGATATCACTTTGCAATTAAAAAATCTTTTTCTTCCCTTATTAAAAACAAAAGAAGTTGAAAAGGTTTTTTATGAAGTGGAAAATCCATTGGTGAAAGTATTGACTGATATGGAGTTTGAAGGAATCAGGATAGATGAAGATTTCTTAAGAAACTATTCTAAAGAACTGGATATCGTTGCCAAGCAAAGTGAAGAAAGTGTTTATGAACAGGCAGGAGTACGTTTTAACCTTGCTTCGCCAAAACAATTAGGTGAAGTTTTGTTCGATAAAATGCAACTCGATCCTAAAGCAAAAAAAACAAAGACAGGCCAGTATGCAACAGGCGAAGATGTTTTAGCAAAGCTGGCAACCAAACATAAAATTTGTGATGATATTTTAACATTCCGTGAGCTAACAAAATTAAAATCAACTTATGTAGATGCACTTCCTGAAATGATCAATAAAAAAACAGGTCGCATACATACATCCTATGCACAAGCTGTTGCTGTTACGGGAAGATTAAGCAGCAACAATCCTAACCTGCAAAATATTCCAATACGCACAGAAAAAGGGAGAGAGATCAGAAAAGCATTTATTCCGAGAGATAAGGACCATGTATTAATAAGCGCCGATTATTCTCAAATTGAATTACGTATTGTTGCCGGTATCAGTGGCGATGTAAATATGTGTGCGGCTTTTAAAAGTGGAATCGATATTCATACGGCAACGGCTGCGAAAATATTTAACGTTGATGAAAAAGACGTGACGAAAGAAATGCGCTATAAAGCTAAAAGCGTAAACTTCGGTATCATTTACGGACAAGGAGCATTTGGATTAGCCGAGAACTTAGGCATTCCAAGAGCAGAAGCAAAAGAGATCATCGATAATTACAAAAAGCAATTTCCAAATATCCAGAAATATATGGATGATACTATCAACTCCGCTAAAGAAATGGGCTATGTTGAAACATTGATGGGACGTAAACGCTGGTTGAAAGATATCAATAGTGCCAACTTTACTGTACGTGGTTTTGCTGAACGAAATGCGATCAACTCTCCTATCCAGGGAACTGCTGCAGATATGATCAAATTAGCCATGATCAAAATTCACCATGAATTTAAAAAGAACAATTTCAGATCGAAAATGTTATTACAGGTACATGATGAATTGGTATTTGATGCGCACAAAGATGAAGTTGATATAATAAAACCTATTATTTTAAATTGCATGCAGACAGCTTTAGTGTTACCAAATGGTGTGCCTACTGATGCAGAAATTGGTTCGGGAGATAATTGGTTGGTAGCGCATTAGTGATAAATAAAATATGAATATAACAAGCAAAGAATTCATTACAAGATTACAATTTGAATCGAATTGGAGCGATGAAGAAATCATTGATACTGTACCAATATCTAATAATATAGTTCTAAATTCAGATAATTTAAATATAAGTTTTACTGAATTTAAAGGAGTTTTCTCTGTAACTAACCTTGACGCGCCAAAATTAAAAATAACTTTTTTCAATGTTACGTTTTGGAAAAATTTCAATATTGTAAACTCAACTTTTTCTTCCATAGAATTTTCCATGTGTACTTTTTTGGGAGGAGTCAACTTTAGAACTTTCACAGCTCAAAGATTAGATTTCGATTCCAATGTTTTTGATAAAGGCATGAGCTTTATCAAAATTGTAACAGACACGTTGAACATCAATTTAAATAAAATAAAGGCTGGCTTGTCTATCACAGAACTTACAGTTACAGAAAAATTTTCTTTGGCTCCTGATGAGGATTCTACTTCAATATCTATCAATAATTACACAGGAAATAAAATTAATAAATTACAATTATTTCAGTCTGTTAACAATAATGGGGGTATTCTTCTTTCAAATCTAATTGTTCATCATTTTGCTTTATTAGGTTATAATTATAAGGGCACAATAGTTTTGAAAGATATTTCACTTGATAAACTAACAATAGAAGGATTCGATAATCAATCAGCTGTTACATTTAATAGGGTAACCCCTAATAATGGAAGCATATTAAAAATAGAATCCTCAAATCTAGGAAAAGCAGGTATTTATAATATTGATTTTAATAAATTCCAATCAATTGAAATTATAGATTCAAGTATAAGTGGAATTCAACCCAATAATATTCGATGGTGTAAAAAAGTTTTTACTCAAACAAATAATATTGAAGATTTATTAAATGAAAAGGAAGTCTATAGACAATTGAAAATTATATCAATCGATAATCATGATAAATTTGAAGAATTACGATTTGCGGGATTGGAAATGGATTCATACTACAAACAAATAAAAAAACAGAATGGTTCTCGCTTAGATAAGTTTATTTTATGGACTAACAAGGTGTCAAATAAACATGGGCAAGATTTTGGATTAGCTTTCCTCTTATTGATGGCTACATCTATTATTTTTTATAGTTTAACAAAATTTTCGTTAGGTGAAAAGCAATTTGATTTCGATTGTATCCCTACAGATATAGGAGGCTTTTTTCAATTCATTAGCCCAATACATACATTTGACAAGGTTTTTGATGTATCAAATAATAACAATTATGGATGGGCTCTAATGTGGGATGGTATATCAAGAATATTCATTTCTTACTTAATTTATCAATTTGTCAGCGCGTTCAGAAAATTCGTGAAAAAGTGAGCTATTGAATATCTTTCCAGCCCCATAAATAGCGGCAAGCATAGGTACGGTATGGGCTCCATTTACTTGATTGGGCTAGCATTTTAATTTTCAATTCTTTTTTGTCGGTAATATCCAGTTTAAATAACCGTGCGAAATGTTGCTGGATGATGAGGTCATCCATTGCGAATACATCTTCTCTGCCTAAAGCAAACATTAAGATCATTTCGACGGTCCATTTTCCAACGCCTTTTATTTGCGTAAGTTTTTCGATAACGTCTTCGTCAGTCATCTTATGCAATTTTGCATCGGTCAATTTTTCTTCAATAAAAAAACGGCAAACATTCTGCAGGTAATTGGCTTTTGCATTGCTTAATCCTACACTCCTTAGTTTTTCTAAAGGTGTATCTATTATTTGTTGCGCGGTAGGTTTTTTGCTTTTATACAGATCCAGAAATCTGCTATAAATAACTTTGGCAACTCTAGTACTTAGTTGCTGGCTGACTATCGACTTGCATAAAAGCAGATAAATATCCTTTCTCTTAACTAATGTATACGGATCCTGTAGTGCGATTATTTCTCTAAGTTTTTTATCTTTCGAAAGATGTTCGATGTGTTCCATAATATTATGTATTGCTCCAGCTCACATTGCCATCTTTGTCATCTTTCAACTCAATACCTAATCTCGACAATTGATTTCTTATTTTATCAGAAGTAGCATAGTCTTTTTTGCTTTTTGCTTCTCGACGAATATCGATCAGCAAATACATTACGCCTTCTAAAGAATCGCTGTTAGGTGTTGCATCTTTTAATCCGAAAATATCTTCTAAATAAGTTTTGAAACCTTTTTGTAACAAGGCTAAAGTCTCGGCAGAAATCATATTAATATCGATCAGCTTATCTTTAAATGAATTGATTGTAGATGCGAGCTCAAACATATTCGCTAATATTTTAGCTGTGCTAAAATCATCGTCCATAAATTCATCAAACTCATTTACCATTCGCACGATCTTATCATTCAATTCAACATCAAGCACCGGTTGTCTTGTTGCTGTTATAGTAAGCTTCATTAATATTTCATAGGCTTCCCACAAACGCTTGAATGCTTTTTCAGATGCTTCCAATGCGGTAGAACCAAAATCTAATGTACTTCGATAGTGACTTTGTAAAATAAAGAACCGGATCGTCATCGGGCTAAATGCCTGCGTTAACAAAGGATGGTTACCGCTAAATAATTCCGTCAGCTTAATAACATTATTATAGCTTTTGCCCATCTTACGGCCGTTAATGGTAATCATATTATTATGCATCCAGTAACGCGCAGGATTATGATGATTGCAAATAGTACTCTGTGCTATTTCACTTTCATGATGCGGAAATTGAAGATCCATACCTCCACCATGAATATCAAACTCAGCACCTAGATATTTTGTTGCCATTGCAGAACATTCAATATGCCATCCCGGAAAACCTTCACCCCAAGGACTTACCCAGCGCATGATATGTTCCGGTGCTGCAGATTTCCATAGCGCAAAATCAGCACGGTCTCTTTTTTCTTCTTGTCCTTCAAGTTCTCTTGTTGTTTCTAGTAAGTCGTCAATGATCCTTCCGCTTAGTTTTCCGTAATCGTGTGATGCCGCATATTTTTTTACATCAAAATAAACTGAGCCGTTTACAACATATGCGTAACCTTCTTTAATGATCTTTTCGATCATGGTTATTTGTTCAACTATATGTCCTGTTGCAGTTGGCTCAATGCTTGGTTCAACACAATTGAATTGTAACATGGCCCAATGAAAAAGGTTGGTATATTTCTGCACCAGCTCCATCGGTTCCAACTTTTCTAAAATTGCTTTTTTGCCGACTTTATCTTCAGCGGCTTTTCCTTCTTCTTCAAAATGTCCGGCATCGGTAATATTTCTTACGTAACGAACTTTGTATCCTTTATAAGTTAAGTAACGATATACAATATCAAAAGTTATATAAGGCCTTGCATGTCCTAAATGACTTTCACCACTTACTGTTGGTCCGCATACATACATACCCACATGGCCAGGAGTGATAGATTTAAATTCCTCTTTTTGTCTTGTATATGAATTATGAACTTTAAGCGACATATTATTTATTGTAATTGAAAACGAATGTAAGGAAAAAGCCTCATTTACCGGGCTTCGGGTTTAAGTTGCACATCTGTAATAACAGGATAATGATCGCTCAGTTTTCGGTTGATCTTTGTGAACTGCTCAACAGTAAAATCATCATCTAAAAAAATATTATCGATACGCAATGTGGAAGAAATACCACTAAAGGTTCGTCCGATGCCTGATCCTTTTTCTACGAATGCATTTTGCAAGCCTCTGCCAATTGTTGAATAAGCATACGAATTAGGAACATCGTTAAAATCACCGCAAAGAATTATCGGATATGGCGAACTATCCATTTCTTCTCTAACAAGATCGGCCTGTGCTTTACGTTTTAAGAATCCTATTTTTATTTTACCAATGACGCTTTGTGATTTTTCAATATCTTCTTTTGATTCAAGTGAAGGACTATCGATATAATTTAAATTGACAGGCGTAAATTTTAAAGATTGCAAATGCACATTAAATATCCTGAATGTATCTCCATCCTTCACCATATCTGCATATTGAAAAATAGAATTGTAATCATAAGGATATTTCATCACCGCATGCCTGTTAATGAGTTCGTATTTTGATAAAATAAGAATGCCAAAATGCTGACTATCTAAAAAATCTTCTTTGTAATTATAACCGTAGAAATAATTGGGGAAGTGAAGACTATCCACAAAACCACTCAATGGATAAAACCTGTATTTATGGTAATAAGGTGTGTTCAGATCAACGGATTTATCACCCGCTACCATTTCCTGAAAGCAGGCAATATCTGGTTTATACCTGTTTATCAGCGCCAGCATTTGCTTTCTTACCTCTGGATGTTTTTTATCTTCCAGGATATTGAATTGCGCAACATTCCAGCTCATGATACGTAACGTATTTGGTTGCCGCTTAATCGTAAAAGAAGAGGATGACCGGAAAGGAATAATGTTTTGTATCGGCTGCCAGCTAAGTATGATCACAACAAAAAATATCAATGACAGGCCAGGTTCAACAAACAACCAAAAAATAAAGAAAACAAAAAGTATAAAAAAAAGGTAAACGGCAGATAAAGTAAAAAGGCCAATGAACCACCAATGAGTAGGATCAAACCATTTAGCGTAACAACCCAGCAAGAACAATATTGCCACCAGTATATTAGTAACAATGAAGCCTTTTTTTATAAATTGGCGTAATGAGATTAACGGCATGTGTTAGATGTGTTAGTTAGGTTGTAGTAAATGCAACAAGGCATTAACTAAGGTCGTCTGCTTCAGCAGCCCTTTTCAAAATATCCTTCTCTTCATCAGTAAGAAAATGATATCCTTGCTGATTGATCTTATCCAGTATCTCATCTACACGTTGCTGTGTAACTGTTGATACTTTTTTATACGGACTTTTATTTCCTACACTATAAAAAACTTTCTCTTTAATAGAATGTACAGAAGCTTGTTTTTTATTAGGGTTAAAAAGATTTATGAACCAATCGTACAAATTATTCATCCACACACTTCCATCCATTCCCCTGCGTAAAAAATATACAAATAAAAACCCCGCAATTCCACCACCAATATGTGAAGACGCAAAAGCAGCTGTACTAAGATTTGCCAATCCTAACAGATCTATTGCAACATAAACAGCCGTAACGATCCAAAGCGGAATACCGCCGCCTAAGTTTCTAAAAAAACGAAAATTAGGCGTAAGAATCGTTACCGCAATAGCGATTGCCATCGTAGCAGCATTTGATCCTACCAGAAAAGAATCGTCAACAAATAATTTTAAATTAGGCAAAGCATAACTGGTGGCAATAAAAAATACCGCTCCCAATAATCCGCCATAAATATAAATAGGAATGATCTTGTTGTTGCCCGTAAGATCTTGCAATACATAGCCAAAGGTCCACAACCAAAGCATATTGCTCAACATGTTTAAAACGCCGATATTGGTAAACATGTAGATCAACACAGTCCATGGCCGCTCACTTAATTTTGTAAGCTGTGCAGGCAATTCGAAAAATTGCACTGCTTGTGTGTTGTATAAAATAGAGTCTGACTGAAAATAAAAATAAACGACCTGCAAAGTTAATAGCAATAAAAAGCAGATAGCATTAATGGTAAATAAAGCCACCAATGCATTGCCATCTTGTCCAAGATTAAAAATATTTTTCTTGGGTAATCTGTATTCACCGTATCTGTCTGATTCTCCCATAATTTGGTATAACAAAAATACGAAGCAGCCGTGTAAAAAGCTGTTAAGTTTTTCATCTTATTGAATTTTTTGTAGCGGGCTGCTGTTTTTTATAGCAGCATCGTCCCCGAAAGCTTTCGGAGCTCACTTCAAAGGTATACTTATGGGCAACTGTGGCGTGTTAATACATTGTTTTTCTATTGGTTCTATTCCAATACATGATCAATAAAATACCAATTAATGCACCGCCTAAATGGGCAAAATGGCCAATATTATCACCTTTGAACTGGTACAAGCCACCAAACAGATCGATCAAAATAAAAACAGGGATCACATATTTTGCTTTTACCGGGATCGGAATAAAAAATACATACAACGCAGTATTGGGAAATAAATAAGCAAATGCGGCCATCACACCCATGATAGCACCCGATGCGCCGATCATGGAATAATTTTCTTTGTAGGCCGCCGCGACCTCAGCAGGGCTATACCCTTGTAAAAGTTCCACTGCATTTTTAGCATATTGATCAGCACTGAATGGGATCGTAAATTGAATTAATATGCTGGCACCTACCCCGCAAACCAAATAAAATATCAGGAATTTTTTTGATCCAATAAATTTTTCCAAAATACTGCCAAACATCCAAAGTGCAAACATGTTAAAAAGGATATGCGCAAAACTTCCCGGATCATGCAAGAACATGCAGGTGATCAGCTGGTGCGGTTTGAACAAGGTCGACTTATAAAAATGCAAAGCGCCCCACTGCGTTATATCAAAAGGATGTATCAATAGCTGCGCCATGTACATCAGCACATTAATAATGATCAGGTTAAAAACTATTGGAGTTTCTTTTTGTATTGAATTGAATGCCATAAAACAAAGTTAGGAGTTAATTCTTCAGTTTTAAAAGTGCCACACACTCAATATGGTGCGTGTGCGGAAACATATCTACCGGTTGTATCTTTTCTACCGTATATTTTTCGCTCAGCAATTGTATATCTCTTGCCTGTGTTGCAGTATTGCAGCTGACATACACAATTTTGGGTGCCGCAATTTCCAGCAATTTATGCACCAGTTTTTCGTGCATGCCTACCCGTGGCGGATCCGTAATAATTACATCCGGCCGGCCGTGAGCGGTAAAAAATTTATCATCGCAAATTTTAATTACATCGCCTGCAAAAAATTCGGCGTGCGTAATATTATTTAAAGCGGCGTTTACTTTAGCATCTTCAATTGCTTCATCAATTACTTCAACACCAATTATTTTTTTTGCTGCTCCGCTTACAAAGATGCCAATACTGCCTGTTCCGCAATAAAGATCATAGACAGTTTCAACACCGGTTAATTCCGCAAAATCTTTTGTAATGCTGTACAGCTGTTCTGCCTGTTTGGTATTGGTTTGAAAAAAAGATTTAGGGCCGATCTTAAAACTGAATTCTTCCAGCTTTTCTATCACAAACCCTTTTCCGAAATAAGTCTGCGGTGTAAGGTCGTAAATGCTATCGTTCCATTTTGTATTGATCGTATACAATAAAGTGGTAATAGCAGGCACTTTTTTTAACAAGCTATCTAATAAAATTTTTGTTGACGCCTCATCTTCATACCCCAAACAAATGTTTACCATCAACTCTCCTGTTGTACACAAACGAATGATAACATTTCGCAACCATCCTGAATGTTGTTTAATGTCGTAGTAAGTGAATGCATTCTCTTTAGCAATAACGCGAAGGTTATTCCTGATCTGATTATTTACATCATCCATCAGATAGCAATGCTGTATATCAATGATCTTGTCAAAGATCCTTGGCACATGAAAACCAAGTGCATTTTCATTGGGCATTACCGCATCGCTTTTTATCTCTTCGTTCGTTAAATACCTTTTGTTGCTAAAAGTAAATTCTAATTTATTGCGGTAATAAACGGTGTCAGCACTTCCAACAATAGGTAATATTTCAGGCAATTCAACTTTACCGATACGCCTAAGGTTTTGGGTAACTTCCTGTTGTTTATATTCCAATTGCTTTGAATAAGGCAACATTTGCCATTTACAGCCTCCGCAAATACCAAAATGCTCACAAAAAGCACTTACCCTTTCCGGCGAATATTCTCTTATTACGGTAGCTTTCCCTTCAGCCCAGTCTTTTCTGTCTTTTGTTATAAAAACATCTACTACATCGCCCGGCACAGCACCTTCGATGAATATAACTTTGCCATCTTGTTTCGATAATGCTTTACCTTCGGCAGCATAGCCGGTAACAGCCACTTTTTCAAGTAAGTATTTTTTTCGCTTCACGCTGCAAAAGTAAACCATATATTATGTTAATGATTGAAATTTTTACTACTTAAGAAAGTCCTAACATTTAAATAATCACCCATTTTAAATACATTTGTACTCGTTCAAATTGTGATATGAAAAAAATATTTAGTCTTGCTGTAACAGTAATTTATTTTGTGGCTGTACACGCCCAGGGGTATAAAGTAACCCTTAAAGCTCCCCAATACCAAAGCGGCATTGCTTACCTGGTCTATCACCTGGGGAAAAGTTTAGATATACAAGATTCAGGAGTTATCGATAAAAATGGAATGGTTGTCTTTTCGGGCAAAGACAGTTTACCGGGAGGCATTTATGCTATTGTGTTTCCGGGCAAAAACCAGACAATGGATTTTCTTATAAATTCAGGCAACAACCAGGCAATTACCATTAAAGCTGACACTACCGATTTTCTTAATAAAACACATATAACCGGTTCGCCTGAGAATGACCTGTTTATGAAATATCAAAGGGACCTGCTTCCTTCAGCCAAACTATTAGATGCAGAGAGGAGAGCCTATGGCCTTTCAAAAACCAAAGAGGATTCTGCATTGCATGAAGCCAATTACAATAAGTACAACAAGGAGGTTATCACTAACAGAGAAGCATATATAAAAAATTATCCCAACTCTATGCTAGTGGTTTTGTTAGAAGCCATGCGAGAACCGCAACCCCTAATGCAAAAGCCTCTTACGCGTCAGGATTCTTTAGATAATTACAATTATTATAAGGCACATTATTGGGATAATATAAGTTTTATGGATGAACGGGTTATTCGCACGCCATTTTTTATACCAAGATTAGAAGCTTACTATCAAAAAGTTTTATCGCAGGAGCCGGATACTATCATAGCTCAAATGGATTACCAGTTATTACTAGCGCGATCGTCTCCTGAGATGTATAAATTCTTATTGAACTGGTATACAGATGAATTTTTCTATCCGAAGTACATGGGCCAGGATGCTGTGCTGGTACATCTCTTCGAGAAATATCATAGCCAGGGATTAAGCCCTTGGTTAACAAAAAAACAGGAAGACCTTATTAGCAATCGTGCCTATATGGAGATGTCTAATTTGGTGGGTGCGCAAGGTGCTGATCTTAATTTAATTGATTCATCCGGAAAGCCTCAATCGCTCTATGATCTAAAGGCAGATTACACGGTGGTTGTTTTTTGGGACCCTACCTGCGGACATTGTAAAATTCAGATCCCAAAGATCGATTCTATTTATGAAGCAAGCTGGAAAAAACATAATGTAAAGATCTATGCTGTATTAACAGAAGCGGTACCGGATGAATGGAAAAAATATATCAGGGACAATAAGATCGGCGAATGGATGAACGTTTACCAAACTCCGGAAATGAAAGATGCTGAGGAAAAAGCAAACGATCCGAACTTTAGACAATTATATGATGTAACATCTACCCCTACTTTATATTTATTAGATAAGGATAAAAGAATTGTTGCCAAACATTTGACCTGGGAACAGATAAACGATTTTTTGACCTTAAAATGGAAGGAGAACTCCGACACTGATAAATCTAAAAAATAATCCCTAAATCCTTATTTAGTAATGAAGAAAATATTTTTAGCGATCGTATTACTGCTTGCCGTATCGCAGCTTTTTTCTCAAACACTTTTTACTTATGGTAAGGATGCAGTCAGTAAAGATGAATTTTTACGGGCTTACAATAAAAACAAAACGCCTGTAACGGATAAGGAAAGATCTTTACGGGATTACCTTGATCTGTATGCCATCTTCAAACTAAAAGTAAAAGCAGCCACAGCGTTAAAGATGGATACATTGCCGCAGATGCGAAGTGATATCGAAAATTTTCGCACCCAAATAGTTGAAGGATACCTGACTGATAAAAATGGCGTCGATGGCCTGGTTGATGAAGCTTTTCAACGAAGCCAGAAAGATATTCACCTGCTACATTTTTATGTTCCCATTAGTGATAAAATGACCCCGGCAGATACGGCCAAAGCTTACAATGAGGTGCAGGCTATATATGCGGCACTTAAATCAGGCAAAACTGATTACCAGGATCTGACACAGGGAAGCGATCAGGCCAGTTTTTCAGACCTGGGATATATCACCGCCTTTTCTGTTCCTTATTTTTATGAAAACATCGCTTATGGTTTAACTGTCGGCGAATCTTCAGCGCCTTTTCGCACAAGAACGGGTTGGCATATTTTTAAAGATGCTGATGAAAGAATAAGTATTGGCAAATTGAAAATAGCGCAGATCCTTTTAGCAATTCCGCAAAACCCCAGCGGCGAAAGCATGACTGTGCTGCGCAAAAAAGCAGATTCTATTTACAAACTATTGCAGACAGGGCAAGACTTTGCCACACTTGCTAAAAAATACAGCGATGATAAACTGACTTTTGCAGGCGGTGGTGTACTACCCGATTTTGGAACGGGAAAATATGATCCTGCTTTCGAAAGCAAAGTACTTGACATAAAAAAAGACAGTGAGATAGCAGCACCTTTTTTAACCAGCTATGGCTATCACATCATAAAAAGATTAAAACAAACACCTACCCCTACGAGTAAAACTGATGATGTATATATGGATGCGTTAAAGCAACATGTATTGCACGATGGGAGAGTAAATGTTGTAAATGAAAAGTTTTTACACGAAGTGATTTTACCTAAGACACAGTACAAAAGAAACACAGCGGTGAAAGATGCGGACCTATTTAGATTTGCAGATAGCGCATACCTTCAAAAAGCTGTAGGTAATTATTCTATCAATAATAAGGAGATCTTTTCTTTCCCACACTTATCTGTAAAAGGAGTTGATTGGCTAAACTATGTGAAAGATTACAAATTAAAGAAAGGTGAAACGGATAAAGATATATGGGATAACTATGTTGCTAAAAAAGCAACGGATTATTACCGCGATCATTTGGAAGAGTACAACAGTGAATTCAAATATCAAATGCAGGAATTTGCAGATGGCAATTTGCTATTTGCAATAATGGATAAAAAAGTATGGAGCAAAGCGGCAACTGATAGTGTGGGCCTGGTAAATTATTACGATCAACACAAAGAAAAATATGTCTGGGTCAAGAGTGTGAATGTTGTGCTGTTCACTTGCAACAATACACAGGAAGCCGACACAATTAAAACCCAATTACGCACCGGAGAAAACTGGAGAAAAATTGCACAGGCCAGCAAAGGAAAATCACAGGGAGACTCAGGCCGTTATGAAATAGCACAAATAGCGATACCGGCAGGAACTGATCTGGCAGAAGGATCGATCACTAACACGATGATCAACAAAAACGATAATACGGCCAGCTTTATACAGGTCTTGAAAATATTCCCTGACAATCAACCCCGCAGTTTTTCAGAATCGAAAGGCTTAGTAATAAACGATTATCAAAATTATTTAGAAGAAAAATGGATACAGGAATTAAAACAAAAAAATCCTGTTAAAATAAATGAAGCTGTTTTTCAATCCTTATTAAACTAGGCTATACGCCTCATAAAAAAGCCTGCACTTTAATTGGTGCAGGCTTTTTTTATATTACTTCTTTCACAACGTTATAAATAACTTTTGGTTTGCCCAGTGTATAATAATGCAATACCGGCACACCGAATTTTTTCAATTCCTTAGATTGGTGTATCAACCATTCCGTTCCTACTTTTTCAACTTCTTCATCGGTCTTTGCTTTTAAAATACCATTTGATAATTCCGAAGGAATATCAACATGAAATATCTTTGGCAGGATGGTCAGCTGTTTTTTATTTGTGATCGGTTTTAATCCCGGAATGATAGGAACATTGATCCCATTCGCTCTGCACTCTTTTACAAATTGAAAAAACTTCTCATTGTCAAAGAACATCTGTGTCATAATATAATCTGCACCCGCTTCTACTTTCGCTTTCAAGTGCTCCATGTCCATCTTTAAATTCGGCGCCTCAAAATGTTTTTCAGGATAGCCGGCAGTACCGATACAGAAATCGGGCCTTACGCCATTTTTAATATCTTCTTCTAAATAGATACCATTTTTTAGATCCATTACCTGCTTTTGCAGATCAATAGCATATTTATGCCCGTCAGGATGCGGTTCAAAAAAAGCTTCATTTTTAGCAGCATCGCCACGTAAGACCAGCACATTATTAATTCCTAAAAAATTAAGATCGATCAATGCATCTTCCGTTTCTCTTTTAGAAAACCCTCCACAGATCAAATGCGGCACCGCATCAATTTTATAATGATTCATTAAAGCTGCGCAGATGGCAACAGTACCCGGCCTTTTACGCACTTCTACTTTTTCAAAAGTACCATCGAGCTTTTTCTTGAACATCGTTTCACTGCGATGGTAGGTAACATTTATAAATGCAGGGTTGAATTCCATCAACGGATCCAAATGCTCATAGATCGAATTGATCGTTTTCCCCTTTAAAGGCGGTAAAATCTCAAAAGAAACCAAGGTATCTTTTGCTTGTTGTATGTGTTCTATGACTTTCATTCTATAAAAAATATGTGCAAACTTAGTTAAGTAATAATAAAGCACAAACTGCTGTTAAATAATAATGCCTTTATCGCCTTATATTTGTTTATAGTAAATTTGCTAAAACCAATACCATTGAGCCTAACCATATATACCAAGAACCTGATTAAAAGATACGGCAGTCGTACTGTTGTAAACAATGTGTCATTCCAGGTAAGTCAGGGAGAGATCGTTGGTCTATTAGGGCCAAACGGAGCTGGTAAAACAACTTCTTTTTACCAGGTTGTTGGCTTAGTAAGACCCGATGAAGGAAAGGTTTTTTTAAACGATGTTGATATTACCAGCTTGCCAATGTACAAAAGGGCACAGATGGGCATTGGTTATTTACCTCAGGAAGCAAGTGTGTTTCGCAAATTAAGTGTAGAAGATAATATTTCCGCCGTTCTGGAAATGACAAAACTTACAAAGGCTGAACAAAAATATAAACTGGAAGAATTAATAGATGAATTCAGGCTACAGCATGTTCGTAAAAACAACGGCGACACACTCAGCGGTGGCGAAAGAAGAAGGACAGAAATATCAAGGGCATTGGCTGTTGATCCAAAATTTATTTTGTTGGATGAACCCTTTGCAGGTGTTGATCCTATTGCCGTAGAAGATATTCAATCGATCGTTGCAAAGCTTAAATTCAGACAGATCGGTATCCTGATAACAGATCATAATGTAAACGAAACCTTATCTATTTGCGATAGGGCTTATTTACTGATCGATGGAAAAATATTTAAACACGGTACCGCAGAAGAATTAGCCGATGATGAACAGGTGCGCCGTTTATACCTAGGCAGAAATTTTGAATTGAAGAGAAAAGACTACCTGCATGAAGAAGCGGAAAAATCTGTTACGGAGAAGAGATCTGCAGTATAAACAGATGTAATTATTACCATCTGTAAAAGATTACAATTCGTTTCCCGTCTTTCCGTAGTATTTATGTATTTTGCCCATTAATGAAACTCCTATCCCCAGCCATATCACGTTTAGCGAGGATGCGTTCCTGGCGCATCGAGAACTGGAGCAATAATCCGGTATCTGCACAGAGAGCGGTTTTACAAGACCTTGTTACAGCAGCACAATACACAGAGTTTGGCAAAAAATATAATTTCACAAAACTGTTTTCAGTAAAAGAATTTAAAAAGAACATACCCATTCATGAGTATGATGATATAAAACCTTATATCGAAAGAATGATGGAAAGTGAACCAAATGTTTTATGGAACACACCCATTGCCTGGTTTGCAAAATCATCCGGAACTACCAGCAATAAAAGCAAATTCATTCCCATAAGCGAAGAGAGCTTACACGATAACCACTACCAGGGCTCTAAAGATGTATTGACCACTTACTACAAAAATTTTCCTTCAAGCGATCTGCTGACCGGCAAAGGACTTGTAATTGGCGGCTCTCATCAGATAAGTAAAATAAATGATGATATACAATACGGTGATCTAAGCGCTGTGTTGATGCAGAATTCTCCTTTCTGGGGGCAATGGCTGCGTACACCGGAACTAAGCGTGGCCTTGTTAGATGAATGGGAAAATAAAATAGAAAAATTAGCCCTGGCAACAGCCGAAGAGAATGTAACCTCATTGGCAGGCGTACCTACCTGGACCTTATTATTATTGAAAAGAATACTGGAAATAAAAGGCAAATCAACCATCAAAGAAGTTTGGCCAAATCTTGAATTATACATCCATGGCGGCGTTTCATTTATTCCTTATCGTGAGCAATTCGATAAAATAATCGGCGAGCCGATCAATTACCTGGAAATTTACAATGCAAGCGAAGGCTTCATTGCAGCCCAAGACCTCCCGGAAGATGATAGTATGCTATTATTTACAGAGCATGGAATATTTTATGAGTTCATGCCTGTGGAAGAATACGAAAAGAAGGACCCGCAAACGATCGGACTAAAAGAAGTACAGCTTCATAAAAATTACGCACTGATCATAAGCACCACGGGTGGTTTATGGCGATACCTGATCGGTGATACCATTCAGTTCACTTCTATCAATCCATATAAAATAAAAGTAACAGGCAGGCTAAAACATTTCATGAATGCTTTCGGCGAAGAAGTGATCATTGACAACAGCGATAACGCCATTGCCATCGCATCAGAAAAAACAGGCGCCATCGTAAATGATTACACTGCCGCTCCACTTTATTTTAGTGATAAGAGCAATGGTACACACGAATGGCTGATCGAATTTGACACAATGCCCGCCGATATCAAACAGTTTACCATTGAATTAGATAGCGCATTAAAAAATATTAACAGCGATTATGAAGCAAAGCGCCATAAAGATATTGCGCTACGTTTACCTGTTATTCATGCAGTGCCAAAAGGAACATTTAAAGAATGGCTTCGCCGGAAAGGCAATCTGGGCGGACAACACAAAGTACCAAGACTAAGCAATGAAAGAAAGATCGTAGAAGAAATACTCCTTTTGATAAATGCGTAAAAAAATTACCATAACAATGCTACTTGTAGTAATTGTATCGACAATTTCATTTTGTCAATCCGTTAAATTTTTTACTACCGCCAGGCAGTTGAAAGATTCTATTGAAAAGGAGTATTATATAAATGGAGCTGAACATTACAGTTATTTCTCAGATATGTGGCAGATATATATTGATTCGGCCCTTGCAATAATTCCCGATGATGACTTTTTATGGAGTGAGAAAGCTATGCCTTATTTCAAATGTCGTAAATATGAAGTAGGGCTTACTTACTTAGATAATGCTGTACTGCTAAATCCTAAACAGCAACTCGATTATCGGGCTTTCATCAAATGTGTATTTTGCAAAACGTATAAAGATGCTATCATAGATTTCAAAAATGCCGGGAAATTAAATGGCAATTTCACAACCAAAGAACACCCTTACAGTTTTTATATTGGGCTTTCATATTTATCGTTAAATCAGTTTGACAGTGCTAAAACATATTTCGATTCAACAGTAGCAACCGAGACCTTGATTGCGGGCCCGTCAACCATTCACTTTATGGATTGGTTCTACTTAGGCATTACTTGTTATGAAAAAAAGGATTATCAACAAGCTATTAATTATTTCGACAAGGCATTAACACGGTATAACCATTTTTCAGAAGCGGAGTTTTACAAAGCAATATGCCTGCATAAACTACATACCAATAAGGATACTGTAGACAGATTATTCGATGAAGCCTATGCTGATTTTAAAAAAGGTTACTCCTTTACGGAAGACAATTGTGTGTATGAAAAATATCCATATCAGTTAAGTGAATACATACTTCAATATCATGGCCGATCTATGTAGTTTTTTCTATTTAATAAAACAAAAATCTAAGTAAGTATACACTAGATGGCTGAATTATTTACATTTGCCAATAATTATAAAAACAACTCATGAAATTATTACAACACAAGGTTGCCATAGTAACAGGTGCAGCTCGTGGAATCGGTGAAGGAATTGCTATAAAATTAGCAGAGCAAGGTGCAAATATTGCTTTTACATATGTTAGCGATAGCAGTGCAACAAAAGCAAAAGAATTAGAAGCAAAACTTTTTACATTAGGTGTAAAAGCAAAAGGATATAAAACCAATGCAGGAGATTTTGCAGCCTGCGAAACTTTTGTAAATGATGTAGTAAAAGAATTTGGAACGATCGATATATGTGTGAACAATGCTGGTATCAGTAAAGATAATTTGTTGCTTCGTTTAACAGAACAGCAATGGGATGAAGTAATGCAAACAAATCTGAAAAGCGTTTTCAATATGACCAAGCAAGTCATTCGTCCGATGATGAAAGCGAAAAGTGGTAGCATCATTAATATGAGTAGCGTGATTGGCGAAATGGGCAATGCCGGACAAAGCAGTTACGCAGCATCGAAAGCCGGCGTGATCGGTTTTACAAAAAGTATCGCAAAAGAATTGGGTAGTCGCAACATACGTTGTAACGCAATAGCACCGGGCTTTGTAGAAACAGATATGACAAATTATTTACAGGAAGGAGACGCTGCGGAAAAATATAAAAAAGATATTCCCTTAGGAAGATTTGGCACAACTGAAGATATTGCCAACCTAACATTTTTCTTAGCCAGTGACCTTAGCAACTATATCACAGGACAAGTGATCAGCGTTTGCGGAGGACTCAATATTTAATAAGGAATATTGTATATTTAATATTGATTGGCATTAATAGAATTCTTAATTAAACATGACTACATACGAAAAACTTTTATTGGACAATAAAGCCTGGGCAAAAGCACAGGAAGAAAAAGACCCAGAGTTTTTTAAGCGCCTCATATCCATACAAAGGCCTGAATTTTTATGGATAGGCTGTAGTGATAGCAGGGTGCCTGCAGATAAAATTACCGGTACGCAACCGGGTGAAATATTTGTGCACCGTAACATCGCCAATATGGTGGTGCATACCGATGTAAATCTTTTGAGTGTACTGGATTATGCAGTAAATCATTTAAAAGTACAACACGTAATTGTTTGCGGCCATTATGGCTGCGGTGGAGTAAAAGCAGCGATGGACAATAATGATTACAAACCGGTACTGAACATGTGGTTAAGAAATATCAAAGATGTGTATCATCAACATAGAGATGAATTGAATACAATAAAAAACGAAGAGGCAAAAACAGATAGATTAATTGAATTGAATGTGGAGGAACAAGTAATGCATTTAGCACAAACTTCTATTATTCAACGTGCCTGGAAAAATGAGAGCCGCCCGCATTTACATGGTTGGGTATATGGATTAAAAGATGGTTTAATAAAACCTGTTTTAGAAATGGCTCCCGGAACGCATATCGACCCTCTGTATGAATATGATAACTTATAATTTAGTATCCTTTCGTTTTTAAAGAATCTCTCTGTAGTTTTTGCTTCTTGAATTCATACGAAGCATCCAGGATATATTGATAATAGTCAGCCGTAGTGGCGCTTTGAACAAATTCAAAACTCGGACGATATCTTTGCATAAAAACACCAATATCGGTACTGTCGATCGTTGTTATCCTTTTGATCAGCGCCTTATTAAATTTATAATCAACGTACCTATCCTGTTCCTCTTCTATCAACCTTTGTTGCATCACATGCATTTCCTTATTTTTTCTTATCCTGAACATATCAATTAATTGATCTAGGTCTAGGCCCGCATTATTATCATTGTCACTTAGCTTAATACCTGGTTTAGAATAATCGAATATGTGCTCAAAATCTTCTCTGTTCTCAACAGAATCTTCTTTGTATGTTTTAGATGTTACTGTTACTTCTTTTAACATTTTAAATTTTCCGAACACACGTACTTGTATCGCCACATCAAAAGCTGTCATATCTGCGATATCACTTACAGCAAATTCAGGGGTAGATTTATTGCGGTAAACAAAAGCTATGGAATCTTTTTTTGTTACGGCAATGGAATATTGACCTAGAGAATCAGTTATGGTATGGTTGCCTGATTTTGTTTTCACCAGAACATTTTTTACATATACAGTACGCGTAGAATCATACACAGTGCCACTCACAGAGAGTTGGGCAAATATATTGCCGGCTACTAATACAAATAAAAAGGTGAGAAAGTATATTTTATACAGATGAGCCAATCTTTAGGTTGTTCGTGAAATGCAATATTAAACCAACAATAGTTGTGCCGTTTACCTGACTCCTTTTTTAACTGCGATTTCGCAATTTGATCACTTCTTCAACAACTCTGGGATAATGCAAATGTTCCAGCATATGTATTTTTTTTGCCAGCGATTCGGCTGTATCTGATCTATCGAGCGTACAATTGGTCTGAAAAATAACACCGCCATGATCATATAGTTCATCTACGTAATGTATAGTAATGCCGCTTTCTGTTTCATTGGCCGCGATTACCGCCTCATGAACAAAGTTTCCATACATTCCCTTGCCGCCATATTTAGGCAATAATGCCGGATGTATATTGATTATTTTATTAGGATAGGCCTGGATAAGCTTTACAGGTATTTTCCATAGAAACCCCGCCAGTACTACAAAGTCTATGGTATGCGCTTTCAATTCCGGAACAAAAGCATCTCCCCTAAAAAATCTTTCTTTATCGATCAGCAAAGTTGCTATATGTTCTTTTTTTGCAATAGATAAAACCCCTGCGCCTTCCTTATTGCAAACGATCAACCCGATCTTTATGGTTGGATGACCGCGAAAATGATCAATTATTTTTTGGGCATTACTTCCTGCCCCGCTGGCAAAAATGGCGACCGTAGTATTAGTAGTAGAATTCTTTTCTGACATTATCACAGCAAATTTTATCGAAACCGGTTAAAAATAAAACTAAAAACGGCTACAAACCAATGGCAGAGTAGGTTGCAAATTACCCTTCTTTTTTTCGGCTCCTTTAACCTGCGGTAAAAGTCCAATAAAAAAATGTAAATAAGTGTTGGGCACTAAAAAAACTATAAAGTAAATTTTGATTGACAAATACATGACAAACACTATATGACAAAATGCATAATCAGCTGAAACCCGCGTCAAATCAGGGAAAATTTTTTTTAACAATGTTGATATTATGTCAACATCCTTACTTATTTTTGCACTCCAACTAGGACATTTTACACCAAGCACAGATATTAACTGTATGAGTCGTTATAGCAAAATCTTTACAAAAGTCTTCGCAAGTTTAGTCTTCATTGCATTAATTTCCTTTAATAACAAGAGTTTTGCCCAGGATGGGGAGGCGTTATTCAAAGCCAATTGTGCCAATTGTCACAAACCATTGGAAGATTTTACCGGCCCTGCACTACAAGGAGCTAGAAAAAGAGAACCAAATCCAGAATGGGCCTACCATTGGGTAGATAATGTGAACACGGTAATTACTACAGACCCTTACGCAATTGCATTGCATGCAAAGTTTGGTTCTATCATGACCCAGCAAAATCTTAAGAAAGAAGAAATTAAGGCTATTTTAGACTGGGCAGATAACTATAAAGCGCCAACAGCAGGACCAGCGGGCACTCCAGGTTCTGAAGGCGGTGGCGAAGACAATTCATTATTGTACGGTATCCTTACGATCATCCTTGCTGTTATAGCATTGATATTGTTACAGATCAACAGCAGCTTACGCAAATTAACAGATGATAAAGAAGGGATTGTTCGTAGCGAACCGGTTCCTTTCTATCGCAACAAGACATACCTGATGCTTTGCGTTTTAGTAATGTTCTTCATTGGTGGCTGGTTCCTGATCAATTCCGCAATAGGCCTGGGCCGTATGCAGGGTTATCAACCTGTACAGCCTATCTATTATTCTCATAAAGTTCATGCGGGTACTAACCAGATCAGTTGTTTATACTGTCATGGTGGTGCACAGGATAGCAAAACAGCAGGTATCCCATCTGTAAATGTTTGTATGAATTGTCATAAAGCGATCAAAGCGTATACCGGTGAACCAATCGTTACGGAAGATGGTACTTCTATCAACGCTAACGCAGAAATACAGAAATTATATTCATATGCAGGATGGAATCCTGATACAAAAACGTACGACAAACCGGGCCATCCAATTGAATGGGTTAGAATTCATAACCTACCGGATCACGTTTATTTCAACCATAGCCAACACGTAAAAGTTGGTCACCAGCAGTGTCAAACCTGCCATGGTCCTATACAAGAAGAATCTCAGGTATATCAATTTGCTCCATTAAGTATGGGTTGGTGTATTAACTGTCATAGAACAACAAAGGTTGATTTCTATAATAAAGAAACCGGCGAAGGCAATAAATATTACAGCATTTACGAAAAATTCCAGAATGATATCCAGTCAGGAAAAATGGATAGCGTAACAGTTGAAAATATTGGTGGAACTGAATGTCAAAAATGTCATTATTAAAATAATTTATTAGCCTTACGGCTGATGAACCAATTGAATAGATAAGTTTTTTTAGCACTATCGAATTATCATATTATGAGTAAAAAGTATTGGCAAAATTTTGGAGAAAGAACTCAATCTGAAGCATATCAGGAATCTGCTAAGAATGAATTCAAAGAAGAGCTGTTACCGTTAGAGGATCTTGACGAAGGATTGTTGAATGCTAAAAGTCCACGTAGGGATTTTCTTAAATATCTTGGCTTTAGTACAGCCGCAGCAACGATTGCAGCGAGTTGTGAAATGCCTGTACGTAAGGTTGTTCCTTACTTACACAGACCGGATGATGTTATTCCAGGTGTTCCTAACTTCTACGCTTCTACATATGTAAATGAAGGCGATGCTATTTCTGTTGTTGTAAAACAACGTGATGGCCGCCCGATCAAAATAGAAGGTAACGAATTGTCTTCTTTAACAAAAGGTGGTACCAGTGCACAGGCACAAGCTTCTGTGTTGGACCTATACGATACAACACGTTTGCGTTACCCAATGCAGAACGATGGTAAGGATTTTAAAGAAGTTACAACCTTTGATGCATTTGATAAATTGGTTGGGGCCGACCTTGCTGGTTTGGCAGGAAAACCAATCGTATTGCTGACTTCAACGATCGTATCTCCTTCTACTATACAAATTATCACAGAATTTATAGCTAAGAACCCTGGCAGCAAGCACGTACAATACGATGCTGCTAGTTACAGTGGTATCTTATTAGCGAACGAAGCTACTTACGGTAAAAGAATTATCCCTTCTTACCGTTTTGATAAAGCAAAAGTTGTAGTGAGTTTAGCTGCAGACTTCTTAGGTACATGGATCAGTCCTGTTGAATTCTCTTCTCAATATGCTGATAGCAGAAGAATTAAGACTGATGCTCCTGCAATGAGCCGCCACATTCACTTTGAAAGCAATTTGAGTTTAACGGGTTCTAACGCAGATGATCGTTTTATACATAAGCCATCTGAAACCGGTGCTGTTGCATTGGCTTTGTTAGCTAAATTAGGCGGTGCTGTTACAGCTCCTTCTTTGGATGCTAACTTGACAAAAGGAATTGAAGTGGCTGCTGCTGCTCTTAGTGCAAACAAAGGCGCCGCATTAGTAGTAAGCGGAAGCAATGATGTAAATGTTCAGATCCTTGTAAATGCTATCAACGAAGCGATCGGCGCTAATGGTACAACAATTGATTATGCTACTACAGTTAACTACCGTCAAGGTGTAGATGCTGATATCACAAAATTGGTAGATGATATGAATGCAGGCGCTATCGGCGCTTTGTTTATCATTGCTACCAACCCTGCTTACAACTACTACGACAGCAAAAAATTCATAGATGGAATTAAAAAAGTTCCTGTAACTGTTTCTTTCAACGCAACGATGAACGAAACAACGGAGCTTTGTAAATATGCTATCCCTTCTCACCATTGGTTAGAAAGCTGGGGTGATGCTGAGCCTAAGACCGGCTACTATAGCATGATACAGCCTACTATCAATCCTTTATTCAAGACAAGGGCTTTCCAAACTTCTTTGTTGAAATGGAGTGGCAATGCAACTGATTACGAAACTTACTTTAAAACATACTGGACCGCTAAATTAAACGGTGGTGCAGATGCATACGATAAAGCATTACAAGATGGCGTTGTAGAACCTGCTTCTGCT
>Ga0207016_1033_pt1 | contig 28652 bp, 27 predicted proteins | sample Alteio_BWMinCont_54_FD_153469 | JGI IMG/M metagenome (GOLD analysis project Ga0207016, IMG submission 153469) | Enriched cells from forest soil in Barre Woods Harvard Forest LTER site, Petersham, Massachusetts, United States -... | ecosystem: Environmental > Terrestrial > Soil > Temperate forest >...
CTTCTCAACCTGCGTCCAGTTGACCACGCTCCAAAAAGCAGTGATGTAATCCGGGCGGCGGTTTTGGTACTTGAGGTAGTAGGCGTGTTCCCACACATCGAGACCGAGGATGGGGTTGCCGTTAACCTCCGCCACACCTTTCATGTACGGATTGTCCTGATTGGGTGTCGAAGTCACGGCCAGCGATTTGTCGGCCTTGACGATCAACCAGGCCCAGCCGCTGCCGAAGCGCGTGGTGGCGGCTTTGCCGAAGGTTTCTTTAAACGCGTCGAAGCTGCCGAAAGTTTTGTTGATGGCCGCGGCGAGGGCTCCCGAGGGCGCGCCGCCGGCTTTGGGCCCGATGGACTTCCAGAACATGGAGTGGTTGGCATGACCGCCGCCATTGTTGCGCACCGCGCCGCGGATGGCTTCGGGCACCTTGGACAAGTCGCCAATCAATTCATAAATGCATTCCGGGGCAGTGATTCCCGCGTCGGCCAGGGCCTTGTTCACATTGGTGATATAGGCGTTGTGGTGCTTGGTATGGTGAATTTCCATCGTGCGCGCATCAATGTGCGGCTCGAGGGCGTCGTAGGCGTAAGGCAAGGCGGGCAATGTATATGGCATGGCGATAATCAGGTTGAGGTTGGAAAGGGGATGAGTCTCTTAACAAAAACCGGTTTCGGCTCTGCGTCAACCTTGCAGCGTTATTTTTTGTTGGGGTCTTTGCCTACTGGCTGATTCCAGCCACCAGCGGTAGGGTTTGGCCGTCCAGAGCGGGCCGGCATAATCCACCCCGATGCGCGGACCGCGCCGCTGTCGCCAGCCGGCGGGGATTTTCGCCGGGCCTTCAATCCAAAGGCCGGTGTGAATTGAACATTTTTGACCGTCAAAAGTCTTGGTGATTTTTAAACCGCTGGTCAGTTTTCCTGGACCGTCGAATCCCTCGACCCCACGGAGCAAAACTGCGGCGGGATAACCCTCCGGGCCGGTGACGAGATTGAGCATCCAATGCACGCCATAACAAAGATACACATACCAGTAACCGGGCGGGCCGAACATTACCCCGTTGCGCGGAGTCGGCCCGCGGGAAGCGTGGGAAGCGCGATCCAGCGGCCCGCAGTAGGCTTCGACTTCGGTAATCAAATGGCGCGTGATTTGACCGTTGCGGCCGCGCCGGCACAAATAGCAGCCCAACAACGCGGGCGCCGCTTTACGGGCGGGCAAATGCCAAAGTTCCTGAATTTTTTTTGCAGCCATTCGCGCAAACTCGATTAAAAATCTTTCTGCTTCGTATCAATAATCAGGGTGACCGGGCCGTCGTTGGCGGCGCGAATATCCATCATCGCGCCAAAGACGCCCTGCGGTACGGGTTTGACCAAAGCCGTTTCGAGTGCAGCGTGCAGGCGGGCCAGCAAATCTTTTGCCTGTTCGGGTGGAGCCGCGCGATTGAAGGAAGGGCGCGTGCCTTTGCGCAGACTACCATAGAGCGTGAACTGGCTGATGAGCAAAATTTGCCCGCCGGTTTCAGCGAGTGACAAGTTCATGCGGCCAGCGGCATCTTCAAATACGCGCAGAGCCGGCAGTTTGTTCGCCAGCCATTGAATATCCTCATCCGTGTCAGCGGCTTCGACTCCGGCAAAGACCAGCAACCCCGGGCCAATCGCGCCGACGATTTGGCCTTCGACGGCGACGCTGGCTTCTTTGACGCGTTGGATGACGGCGCGCATGGAGATAAGTTAGTGCTTTTGCAAAAAATGGAAATGGAAATCAACCTTCCACCAACACCAACCCCACGGCGACGAGCAGCAACAGCGCCCCGGCCAGCCGCCGCGTCATGACGCCCTGCCCTTCATCGCGCTCGTAGTTGCCAAACCAGGAGCCCGCCAGCCAGACCACGAGAATCGTCCATAATCCGCGCGTGCTGTACACAACATTAATGGCCGTCGCCCCGCCATAATGGCCCAGCGTGTAAGCCATGCCGCCGGATTGCGCGGCGCAGATGATGCCGCCCGCAATCGCCCAAGGCCACGCCGCACGCGGCACGGTGTTAAACGGCTGGCGAAAAAACGGTACAATGCAAAAAGCCTCCACGGCCACGCCCCCAAACATCAGCGCGGAAAATCCCGGCGCACCGATAACCGGCGCGTGTTGCTGGACGAGCACATCGTTGAATCCGTACAACGCCGCCGCCAGCACGGCGAGGATGGCCGTGCGCGCCAGCCGTTTCCGGTCGTGCCAGTTCGACAGCCCAAGCAAAAACACCGCGCCCGCCGCGAGGAAGGCCGCCACCCACCACGTCCACAGCATCACATTGGCCACGAGCAGATAGGAAAAGAAGGCGACAAAAACCACTTTCGCCCCCAGTGCCGGGCCGAGCACACTCACGTCCCCGATGCGCATGGCGACAAAGAAACTCACCTGCCCGGCGGTGTAAACGAGGCTCGAAATAAACGGCCAGAACAACATGTGCCAGGCCAGCGGTCGGGGTAAGGTGAGCAGACCCGGCAAAAACAGCAGACCGACCAGCACGTTATTGATGAACGCAATCCGCAGCGGCCCCATGCCGGTTTCAATCGCGCGCTTGAGCATCACGCTGCCGAAGGCGAAGGCGATCGCCCACGCCAAGGGTTGGAACAGAAAATACGGGTGATTCATGCCGACGGCTTAGGCGAGCAGTTCGTGACGAAGCGCGGCTTCGAGCGTCTCCTGCTTCCAGACAAAGCCCGCTTCCTGCAAGCGCAGCGGTTTCACGGCCAAATCGGAAAGAATGGTCTCGGTCGCCATTTCGCCGAACATGAGTTTGAGCGCAAACGCGGGCGCGGGAGTTTTCGCCGATTTGTTGAGCAACTTGGCCATCAATTCGGTCAGTTCGCGATTCGTGCAGGTGTGGGGCGAAACCATGTTGACCGGCCCGTGCAATGTCTCGTGATGAATAATAAAAATCAACGCCTCGACGACATCCACCAAGCTAATCCAGCTCATGCGCTGGGAGCCAGAGCCCGCCGGGCCGGCCATGCCGGCGTTAAAAACTTTGAGCAGTTGTTCAATCGCCCCGCCCTGTCGCGCCAACACCACGCCAAAGCGGGCAAAAGCCGTGCGCACGCCGGCGTTGACCGCGGGAGTCGTGGCTGCTTCCCATGCACAACAAACATCCATCAAAAAACCCGTGCCCGGCGCGGCATTTTCATCTACCACTTCGGCGCGTTTGAAACCGTAGTAACCAATGGCGGATGCACTGAGAAAAACTTTGGGACGTTGGGCCGCGGGCAAAGCCGCGATGTGTTCCGCCAGTAAACGCGTTGATAACACACGGCTGTCGTGGATGCGTTTTTTCGAAGAAGACGACCAGCGCTGGCCGATGGTTTCGCCCGCGAGATGAACGACGACCTCGACGCCTTCAAGGGCCTTGGCGGGGAGTTGCCCGCTCTCGGGATGCCAGGTCAGCGCGTCGGGGCGCGGTTTATGGGCCAGCTCGACGACCTCGCCGCCAAGGGCGCGCCAGCGCGTGGCCAAAGCCCGGCCAACGAGACCGGAAGCGCCAGTAAGCAGCATTTTACCATGATGTGGAGAGGACATGAAGCGGGCAGACTAACAGCATTCCATGAATTAGAGCAACGTCCGCATTTTTATAAATGCAGTTTATTTCACCCCGTCCGCTTTAATAAACTTTTCGAGGTTGGCGATGTAGCCCTTGGGCCCCGAGCCTTCGGGATAACCCGAAATTTCGCCGATGTTCTTTCCAAACCGGTTGAGCAGGATGACGGTGGGAAACCCGGGAACGTCGAACTCGGCCGCCAATTCGTTGTTTTGTTTTTTTGAGTTCAGCGGACTGGCTCTTGTAGTGGGGTAAATCCACCTCGACAAAAACCAGATTTTTGGCGGCGTAATCCCGAAACGTGGCGGTGTTGATAATATTGCGATCCAACTCCTGGCAGTAGGCGCACCAGTCCGAGCCAGTAAAGTGCAGGAGCACGGGCTTGTGTTCGGCACTGGCCCGGGCCATGGCAACTTTGAAATCAGTGGGCCAGGCGTCTTTGGATGCGCCGGGGGTAATCAGCGCGCCCAGCCAGTCGCTGCCATGCGCATAAACGGCATAGAGGCCAAACAGGGCCGCAACCGCCAAAATCGCCCGGCCGGATTGCGGCAACGCCCACACCGCCAGCTTGGGTGGGGGCGCAGACACAGCCAGCGGCGTAAAGCCTGGCGCAATGTAGTCATCCACGGGAAGGGTTGGCGCTTGCGGCAAAGCGACGGGTTTTGGCAAAGGTTCCTGCTCCCGGGAGAAAAATACCCCCGCCAGTGTAGCGAGGACGAAACAGCCATAACCCGCCGCGCAAATTTTCGCCGAAAAACCGCCTTCGCCGCCGTTTAAAATGGAGACATTGACCAGATTCATCCCGAGCCAGAAGCCCGCGAGCGCTGCTCCATAAAAATATCTCCACAGAAATAAATTAACCACCGCCCCCACCGACAATAGAATCAACAACGCACTGCCGATAAAAAACGCGATCATGCCGTCCACGGAACCGAGCACCGCCTGCACGGCACCATAAATAAGCGAGTCAAAAAAATCTATCGCATGCACCGTCTGTGCATGCTGCGCATACCAGGCCGAAAACGTCGCGACCGCCGCCACGAGCAGGTACTTGCGGGAGTTGAGCCTGGTCAACCCGGAGGGGTGATCATTCACAACTGCGAAATGTGGGCGCTTTCAACGCTTCCGGCAAGGAAACTCGGACGGCGACTGTGGCATATGAATGCGGAAATGACGCACGCGGCGATTAACCCCACCGTGGATCAAAACGCGGCGCCGAGTTCCACTCCGACGCCGAGTGTCGAATCAACCTTGAAGCTGCCGGCGGAGCTGTCATTGACGTGAAAGTGGTATTCACGGTCGAAAATCGCCGCCACATATCCGCGCACGAAAAAATTGTCCGACAACTTCTGCCGCACCCCGAACCGCAGAGCCCAGTCTCTTTCGTCCACCGCTTGTCCGGCTCCCCCGGGGCCGTCCCGCAGCCTGAACCAGAAGGAGTTGTATTCCAGGGAAGCATCCAGCACCGTGGCCTGGTTATTGAAAAGGTCATAGCTCACGGTGGCGCCGTTCGCAATCCCGGTATAGACGTGCAAGTTCCATTGCGGGAGAAAATTCCACCCCATATCAACCAGGAGCGTCCAGGCGCCCTCGTCTTCCAAGCGGGAGTAATACATGGGGCCAAAGGCCAGACCGAGTTCCGGGGTCACCTTCACCGTTGGCCCGAAGGCCAGCGCCCCTTGATCGCCGTCCTGCAAGGAACCCGCCGTTTCCGCGGCGAACCCGCCGTAGAGGTAACCAAACGCCCCCCACTGGCGGTTGAAGTCGTGCGTGTACCACGCCGTCGCGCCAATTTGCTGCACATTGCCGAATGGCGCCGGACCGCCATCGAATTCATAATTCATATAGAGATAATCCGCCCCGATAATCAACCGATCCTGATTAGTGAGGTGAAAGGAATAATTACCGTAAAGTTCGTATTCATTCGATCTCATGCTACCCGAAGCGCCATCTTTGAGGTCGGCGTTAAAGTCATGTTCATACATGACCTCAACCGCATAGTCCTTCTCTGCCGAGGTGGTGGTGGGGGTGGTGAAAGTGCTGGGCGAAGTTATGGTGTTCGGTACGGTCGCGCCAGGAAGGGCCGGGCTCGAGGGGGTGTCGGGCGACGATGAGGTGGGTTGCGCGCCGAGGGAAGCGGCGGAAAGAACGAGAACGGCGAGCAAACGTGCGGGCAGACAAGATGCCTTGGGGAAGGTTGGATAAGACATGGTGGTAGTGTTAGAATGATCAGCTGCGTGATTTGAAATTATACAACTGGTTTTCAATCCCAGCCATGGGGTAGTTGTACTACCGCAGCACTCGCTGCACAAAAATGCATTTTCAACCGTATCGCGCCTTGCCTCGAAGAAGGGATTGCCGCAAATTTGAAGACTGAATTTCAGGTGAAACCAGTTTCACCCGCCACCCCACCCCGCAAGAGAAAGTTTTAGTGATGAATACCTCGATTAAAATAAAATTGCTGACCGCGCTGTTGGTTGCCGCTACCGTGGCCGTAATTGCGTTGTACACGGAAAATGTCCGCTTGCGGGAGACGGCAAAACCGGCGTCGAGCGCCGACGCATCAACGAAGACGAAACAAAATAAAGGGCTGGCCTCCATCCTCAATCTGTCCGGTAAAAGCGAAATTGAATCCATGCGCGAAGTGCTGGACTTCGTGGATCAGATGAATCCGGCGGATGCGCGCGCGGTGTTGGAGTCGTTCAACAAGCTGCCCCAAAACGCGGCGACAGATTTTGCCAAAAAACTGGTGCTGGCCCGCTGGGCGGAAGCGAATCCGGCGGCGGCGCTGAATTGGGCCAAGAGCCGCACACTCTACGACGGACGCGGCGCCGCCATGGCCACTGTTTTTGAAACCTGGGCGGCCAAGGATCCGACGGCGGCGCTGGCCGCAGTGAGCCAGGTGGACGACGCACAGGCCCGAGCCGATATCTACCAGAATATTTTTGCCCGATTGGCCGCAGCGAATCCCGCAGCCGCGCTGGCCACGTTGCAGAAATTACCGGCGGGTCAGCAATCGCTCAACGCGTATGGCGAGGTCTTCTATACCTGGGCCATGCAGGATCCCAAGGCGGCCGCGACGGCCGCGCAAAATCTGCCACCGAGCCTCGCACGCAACCAAGCCATCCAGCAGCTCGCCTCGGGCTGGGCCCAAACTGACCCGACCGCCGCGCTGGCGTGGGCCAATGACCTGCCGGCGGGCAATTCCCGCACCGATGCATTGATGTCCGCCCTGACGGCCATTGCCACCCAAGACCCGAAAGCGGGCACGACCTATCTGGCCAGCCTGCCCAACGGCCCGGCCAAAAATTCACTCTTGGTGAACTTTGCCACGAATTGGGCCGCCAGTGATCCGGCAGCCGCGCTGGCGTGGACGGACAAGAACACCGCGGGGCAAATGCACGATCAAGCCGTGCAGGGAATTTTGGCGCAAATGAGCGAGGCCGACCCGGCTGGCGCGGCGGCGTATCTTTCGCAAATTTCGCTGGCCAGCGTGCGCGATGTGGCGCTGCCGCAACTGGCCTCCGCCTGGGCGCAAAAAGATATTCAAGGCGCGCTGACGTGGGCGCAATCGCTGCCGAAGTCCGATGCCGATGCGCGCAACCAGGCGATTCGCAATGTGGTCGGCACCTGGTCGCTCACCGATCCGGCCAGTGCGGCGGCGTTTGTAACCACGATTCCCACGGATCCGAATTTCCGCGGCATGGCTGATGCGGTTGTCCAAAATTGGGCCAATGCCGACCCGGCGGCGGCGTTCGCCTGGGCGCAATCATTGCCCTCCGCCGGCCAGGGTGCGCAAGCCAACGCGATGCGCACCGCACTCTCCACCTATGCCAATGTTGATCCGCAGGCGGCCTTGACCCTGGCTGAACAAGCGACGTGGAGCCGCGCCACTCAACCGCCGCTCGACCCGAATGCGGGCATTGAGACCAAGACCATGGCCAATATTCTTCAAGCGTGGAGCACTCAGGATGGCGCCGCTGCCGCCGCCCACCTCGCCGACATGCCTGCGGGCAGCCTTGAGACCAGTACGGCGAGAGTCGTGTTGAGCAACTGGATTGCACAAGACCCCCAGGGCGCCTCTCAAGTCATTGACACGATGCCCGCGAGTCCGGCCCGCGACAGTGCGATTACCCAGCTAATCAATGTGGAGGGGAAGAATGATTTGCCCACGGCGTTCGCCTGGGCCGGAACCATCAGCAACGGCAATGCCCAGAACAGCGCCTACAATACTGTGCTACAAGAATGGGCCAAGCGCGACCCGACGGCGGCCTCGGCAGCCGTACAATCAGCCAATGTCAGCGATGCGCAACGGGCCAGCATGCAGCGGGTTATTTTTCAATTTTCCCAGACTGGCGCGATTAAGAATTAGGCCGATTTTCCGCCCCGCATCGCGCCTTGCTTTCGAGGGGATTTTCGGGCAGGATTAAAAGTCCAGTTCCCGGGGATGTTCATTCGCTCGCCATCGCCCCGGCGGTGACGAGAGGAAAGTCCGGACACCATAGGGCAGGATTCCCTTTGAAAGGAGGGGCGGCCGGCGCAAGCCGGTTGACGGAAAGTGTCACAGAAAACAAACCGCCAGCGGCGTGCAAACGCCGTTGGTAAGGGTGCAAAGGCGGGGTAAGAGCCCACCGCGGCCAGGGCGACCTGACCGGCATGACAAACCCAATCCGGTGCAAGACCAAATAGGGGACCAGACGGCCCGTCCAACGGTCCCGGGTTAGTCGCACGACGCTCAGCGCGGCCGCCAGTTTCGCAAGGAACCGGCGGCAGAGAAATGAATGAGCGGCGGGAGTGCCGCGAGGCGCCCGCCAGAACAGAATCCGGCTTACGGTCCCTGGGAACTGGTTTTTTTATTTTACATGAACAACAACCGCCAGCACTGGCTCATGAAATCCGAGCCGGACGTCTTTGGGCTGGCGCATTTGCAAAAACGCCCCGGCGGCACCGCGCCGTGGGACGGCGTGCGCAATTACCAGGCGCGGAATTTTATGCGCGCGATGAAAATCGGCGACGCCGTGCTATTTTACCACTCGAGCTGCGAAATCCCCGGCGTGGCAGGATTGGCGGAAATCGTCGGCGAGGCGCGGTCCGATGATTCGCAATTCGACCAGAAATCAGAATTTTACGATGCGGGCGCGAAGCGCGACAACCCGCGCTGGTCATTGGTGGACGTGAAGTACCTCGCGACGTTCAAGCATTTTGTGCCGCTGACAGAACTGCGCGAACAGACTACTCTGAAAAAGATGCGACTGTTGATGCCCGGCAACCGTCTCTCCGTTATGCCCGTGACCCCGGCGGAGTTTAAGAAAATCTGCACACTCGGCGGCGAATAAAAAAGTGGCGGGGGCGGTGGGACTCGAACCCACGACCAGCAGTTTAGAAAACTGCTGCTCTATCCGCCTGAGCTACACCCCCGGAAAAAGACCGAGGGTATTTTCAGCGGGGACAGGGGGGATGTCGAGCCTCTGCTAACCACTGAATTGTTGCAAAATGGTGGGAGAACAGGGACTCGAACCCTGGACCTCCTGCGTGTGAAGCAGGCGCTCTAACCAACTGAGCTATTCCCCCGTCGCAGCCGGTAACCCCGGGACGGGGAACGGCGAGGGGTTAACATGGCGCGGGGGGCGCGGGAGGTCAATAATGAAGCTGAATTGGTGGTAGGCGAAAGACGACATTCCCGTTCTCCAGACTTGCCAGTTTAACCGGGGTTTGTATGAAAACATGCACCCCTTGTTGTGATGAAACTCCGCCCTGCCCTGCTGTCGTTTTTGTTCATCATGGCAATTTCCGCGCTGGGGTTTGATGCGTGCGCCACCAAGCCGCCGCCGGTGGCCAAAGTGGATTTTGCCAAACAGGTACGACCGATTTTCGAAGCGTACTGCTATCAGTGCCACGGCAATGGCCGGAACCGCGCAGGTTTCCGCATTGATCAAAAGGCCCTGGTGATGAGGCAAATCGTGGCGGGTGACCCCGCGCGGAGCTATTTGTACCGGGCCATGACGAAATCCCTGGGCGCGAGCGACCACATGCCGCCGATGAACGAAGACCAGCCGGAGGACAGCGACCTCGCCACGATTAAATTATGGATTGAACAAGGGGCGGTTTGGCCGGAGGGCGCGTAGGGAAAGATTTGAAAAGAATAGCTAGGCGGGTCAGGGATGCCCCGCCCTACCCGCTGGCGCGAATTACTCCGGGCCTGGAGGTAGGGTCGGGCCTCCGGACCGACCTAGCTTTTTGTGAATTGCAAAATTCGCAACCTGCCTGCGGTTTGGTTTCACCGTCTCTGTTTCGGTAGGGTTACGCCCCATAGCAGAGTTTTTCGCAACCGCCTATAGTTGCGCCAACAGCAAAACGCTGGGAACTCACCATACATTAACACAAATAAAGATATGAAATTTCGAATCGCCATGATAATGACGCTGGCCTTGCTCACCGCAACCGGCTGTCACTCCACGCAGGAAAGCCGCACCGGCGGCATCGCGCCAACCAACGAAGCATTTAGCATCACCGTGCCCAAGTCCAACAGTGTCAAACAAGGCACCAACACCGCCCTGACCGTCGTGCTCAATCGCGGAGGCGATTTCAAGCGCGATGTGCAACTGGACATCACGACGACTGGCATCACGATTACGCCGAACCACATCCTGGTCAAAGCCAGCGACAAGCCGGAAGTCATCTGCCAAATCGCAGTGGCCCGCGACGCGTCGATTGGCGATTATCACGTGACCGTGACCGGCACGCCGACCACGGGCGAGACCACCTCAACCATCTTCACGGTTTCGGTAGCCGCGCAGTAGGTTTCGGAGAATTAATTTACGGCCGCGCCCCTGGCGCAGTCCTCGCTAACCCTGGCCATCAAAGTGGTGGCCGGGGTTAATTGTGTCTGCCGATCAAAACCAAGCTGTATTTTTTACCTAATTCTTCTCCTTCAAAAACCCACTCGTCTTTAGCCAATTAATCATCAGTTCGGGCCATTCGCCGAGGAGGGGGTCGCCGGGGGACATGCTGGTGCCGTGTTCGCCATAATTATAGAAATGCACTTCCGTCGGCACGTTCGCGGCGCGGAGGGCGCTCCAGGCGTTGACCTCGGCGTTGAGGTGGCCGGCGTCCTCGATGGTGTTGAACATAAACGTGGGCGGCGCGGACGCGGGGTCGCGGGGCGTGCGGCCGCCGTAAATCAACGCGATGAAATTGGGCCGGGTGGAAAAATGGTCGAGCGAGTCGGCGCTGGCGGGGTCGGCGGGGACGACGCCATTGTAAAACGCGTCGCCCTCCAATTCCGCGCCGGCGGAAAAACCAATCGTGCCGACGCGGTCGGGCGAAAGCTTGAACTCGGCGGCATGGGCGCGGAGGTAGCGAAGTGCGCGGTTGGCATCAAGGACCGAGATGTTGTTGCGATAATTGGGCTGGATGCGGTAGCGCAGGACAAAGCCACCGATGCCGTGCGCGTTGAGGAAGCGGGCGATTTGCACGCCTTCGTGGTCGGCCACGCGGTTGGTGAACGCGCCGCCGGGGATGATTAGAAACGCGGTGCCGGTGTTTTTATCGGCAGGCGCGGGAAAGCAATAGAGCGCGGGTTTATCCTCGTCGGTAAAGTTGCCGTTGGCGTCGGGTATCGCGCCCGGCGCACCCTCGGGCCAGAGCAAAACCGGCGCGGGAATGCCCGGCACCGGGTCGGGCGTGTGTTTGAGTTGCTCGGCGTAAATGGCCTGGGCCTCGGCGTTGGTTGAACCGCCTCGCTGCTGGGCGAAAGCATGACTGGAGAATGCGCAAGAAAATCCGAACGCAAGAGTGACAGGAAGGAAATGGTATTTTGGGAAATTAAGCATGGGCGTTATTGGCTGAACACCGCGATGTTCAAGTCCGCGTTGCCGTCGGGTTTAATTTCAAGGACGAGGTCGTCTTTATCGCCGGGATGGACTTTTGTGAAGGAATGTTGGTCATCAATGCTCGGGGACAAAATACGCGCGTGGCCGAAGGCGGGGTCACGGATGAGGTCGGCGCTGAAGGAATTGCTCAGCCAGCGGTTGGCGTTCTGGCGCACGTCCACGTGGTAACGCCCTGGCACGGGGCCTTGGTTGGCGGGCACGGAAAACGTGCCGATGGTTACGCCGGCGGTGGAATTAAACACGCGCGCGATGATGGGCCCCGCGCCAACGCTGTCGAGCGGGGTGAGAATCACATAGCCAAAGGGCAGTGGCCGGCCATCGAGCGACACCGAGCCGTGAAGGGCGACGCGAGGCTGGTCGGTGAGAAAACCATAGGCGCGCACCCAGTTGTAGAATAAATTGGGCCAGACACCCAGCGAGGGATCTTCGGGAACGATGCCGTTGTTAGTTTCCGTTTTGGGAAAGAAATGCGCCTCAATGGGAACGCGGATGCGCGGGCTGCGCAGGTAATTCCAAAAATCAATCATGGTCGAAAGATTGTCGGAGGCGCTGGTGGAGCCGACGAGAAAAGTCGCGGGCGGTAGCGTGGCGGGAGCAGCGGGCAAACTGGCGCCGTAAATCAAGGCGAGGAAATCGGGATGCGCTGAGGCCCGAACGATGGGGTCGGTCGAATCGGGACCGGGTGGTGGAGCATTGGAAAAAGCGGCATCGGCCACCACGGCGGCTTCTGGTCCGAAACCCAACACACCGATGCGATTGGCGGAGAGATGGAAATCAGCGGCGTGGGCATGGAGGTATTGCAAGGCGTAGTGGACATCGCCCGGCGGGCCATCGGCGGAAACTTCCTCGCCGCCAAAACGGTAGCACAAGAGAAACGCCGCGATGCCGTGGTCATTGAGCCAGCGCGCCAGTGGATCCCCTTCACCGTCGGGAACAAGAGAAAGAAACATGGACGGACGCGAAAGAATCAACACGCCCGCGCCGGTGTTTTTGTCCGCCGCAGGCAGGTAGGGCGAAATAAACAAGGTGGAGGCCACGGGCGTGCCGGGCGGCGCAACGGTTTTCGGCAAGAGCTGAATCATCTCCAACTGGCCCGTCGCGATTGGGGCATCGGCCGCACGCGAAGACGAAACGCAAAACAAAACGCCCCAGAGCAAAATGGACAGGCGGGCAGAACGTCTCACAGAGACCAGGGGCATGAAGATAAACTAAAAAGAAAGCAGGCCAAGGCAATGCCGAAGCTTTTTGGCAATTACTTCACTCCTCCACCCCTTCGCTGAAACTAAATCTACTTTAAACGTTATTTGCCGGACTCGCGGGCGCGGGATTGGCGGCCGGGGCGGGCGCATGCGCTGCTGCGCCAAAAAGGTCGTAGGGTTTGTTGACAATCACGCCGCGGTCGTTCGTGTCAGAACAGCCGGCAAAGATCAAGCCGGTGGCCAGCAAAAGGGTCACAGATAAAAGCCGTTTCATACCCCGGCAGGCTACGTTTTTGCCCACCGGGCGTCAAGCGCAAGCCAGCGGTCGATCAGGGCCAAAATTAAAAGCGATTTTGCCTGACTCGGGCGCGATTTTGCGACCTGCTGACAGGCGAGCTGCATTGTTTACCCGGTAAAAATCGCCAAAAACGCTACCCCGTTGGAGGCATCGTCCCGGCCAAAGTCTGGTTTCAGACTGTGGCGGGGCGAATCTGACTTTTACCGAAATAGTTTTCGGCCCATCACGCCTTCTCTTGGCAGCAGGCGCGGGTGCCGGAGGTTTTTGCGTGGGTCAGGCGTGTAAATGGCAGCCGACCAACCAACCACTGATTATTCCTATGGCTGACTACACGACCTCCACGAGCCACCACGCCCTGCCCGGTTTGGGCGGTGCGCGGCCAGCTCCGCTTGCGACGGTGCGTATGTTTAAGACCGATGTCTTTAAACTCGCCCGCGTCGCCAAACTTGCTGCGGGCTTGGGCCTGCTGGCATTAATCCCGACATTAGCGTCGGCGCAAAGCGCGCTGGCGGCTCCAGCCGCAACCACCGCAGCGGCCAAAACACCCCCGGTACCCACGCTGGAACAACGCGTTTCCGCGTTGGAGGCCGCGCAAACCAACGGCGACCCAACGGCCGCGCTCAAGGATGCCAAGGGAAACATCCCCGATGGTTTGACAACGCCCGTGATTGGCTTGCCCGACCCCGGCCATAATGCCTGGATGATGACCAGCGCGGCGTTGGTGTTGTTCATGACACTGCCGGGCCTGGCCCTGTTTTATGGCGGCTTGGTGCGCAGCAAGAACGTGCTATCGGTCATGGCACAATGTTTGGGCATCACCGGTTTGGTGGCCATATTGTGGTGGGCGGTGGGTTACAGTCTGGTTTTTGGCAAAAGCTTCAATAGTCCGTTCCTGGGCGGTTCGGAGTTCTTTTTCCTGAACGGGGTAACTTCGACGCCGAACGCGGATTATGGGACGTGGGTTTCCCAAAATGTGTATGCGATGTACCAGCTCATGTTCGCCATCATCACCCCGGCGCTGATTGTGGGTGCGATTGCGGAACGCATGAAGTACAGCGCGATTTTGTTCTTCGTCACCTTGTGGATGCTGGTCGTTTATTTTCCGCTCGCCCACATGGTCTGGGGCATCACCGGCTTCATGAATGGCGTGGGGAACGCGGAGGCGAAAATTTCCGCGATGGATTTTGCCGGCGGCACGGTGGTGCACATGTCCTCGGGCTGGTCGGCATTAATTCTCTGCATCATGCTCGGGCCGCGTCTGGGTTTCGGCAAAAAACCAATGCCGCCGCACAGCATGGTGTTGTGCATGATTGGCACGGGGATGTTGTGGGTGGGCTGGTACGGATTTAACGCCGGTAGCGCGGTCGCGGCAGACGGGATTGCCGCCAATGCCTTCATGACCACGACCATGGCCACGGCGGTCGCATCTTTTACTTGGGGCATGATTGAATATGCCTTCAAGGGCAAACCGAGCGTGCTGGGCTTTTGTTCCGGCGCGGTGGCGGGCCTGGTGGTCATCACGCCGGCGTGTGGATTTGTAAGTGTCACCGGTGCGGTAATCATCGGCGTGTTCGCGGCGGCGGTGCCGTATCTGGCCTGCACGAAGCTCAAGCCGCTCTTGAAATACGACGACGCTTTGGATACCTTCGGCGTGCATGCCGTCGGTGGGACGATTGGCGCATTCCTGACCGGCGTGCTGGCGACCGCCAAAGTGAACGCCAACCTTGACCCCAGCGCGACCGCCGCAGCGAAAAATGGCCTGGCGGCCGCAGTGGCCAGCCACCATGCGTGGATAGCCCAGTTGGAAGCGATGGGTGTCACGCTGGTGCTGGCAATGGTCGGCACAGTCGCCATCGGTTTTCTGACCAAGGCGGTGGTTGGCCTGCGTCCCACGCCGGAAGCCGAGGACCAGGGCCTCGACATCACCGATCACGGCGAAGAAGGCTACGTGCTCGACTAATTAGCTCCGGCCGCCGGCCCGCTTGGGACGTGAAAGCATCCTTTCGCGCCCCGAGCGGCGGTTGGTCGTCCGCAATATTCACCATTCATCCATTATCAAAAACTATCGTTATGAAAAAAATTGAAGCCATTATCAACCCGTCGAGACTCGACGATGTTAAAACCGAACTCACCAGCATTGGCATCTTTGGCATGACGGCGCTCGAAGCCAAGGGCTTTGGCCGCCAGAAGGGCCATACCGAAACCTACCGCGGCAGCGAATACGTCGTGGATTTCCGGCCCAAGGTTAAAGTGGAAATCACGGTGCCCGATGCCTTGGTGGCCAAGACCATCGCCGCCATCGTGAAGGTGGCCAAGACCGGCAAAATCGGCGACGGCAAAATCTTCGTCATCCCGGTCGAGGCAGCCATCCGCATCCGTACGGAAGAATCCGGCGAAGCCGCCTTGTAAAATGGAGCAACGCAGGCCCGGGCGGTGGTGAAAAACCGCCCGGGCTGCGGCCTGCTTAGAAAAAGCATGGCGTTGGGGCCCGCGGAACGTCATGCTGCCGGGGTGGAATTTGACGTCCCGCTCCATCCGCATAAGCGGCTCTTTATCGCCCTGGCTGCAATCGCCATGGTGCTCTTGGTGGTGGCCGGGTTCGCCGCCAAGCCGGTTTACCACTGGGTCAATCGCTGGCGGGCGCTGCAATCCGTCGAGGCTTCGGCGCAGGCGCAACGGGCCGGCGATGCGAAGTCGGCCATCGAAAAAGCGCAATCGGCGATGAACCTGTGGCCGTTTGACGCCCGGGTGGTGCGCCAGATGGCGACAGTCGTGGCACTGGTAAACCCCAACGCCGCGCTGCCGTATTGGGGGCAGACGTGGAACATGTCGCATGACCTGGTTGATTTGCGCCATTTTGTGAATGCGGCGGTGGACGCCGGTAATTTCCCCCTCGCAGTGGATCAACTGACGCAATTGCAAAAATTTGCGCCCAACGATGTGGATACATGGATGCTCGTGGCCCGCATCCGCCTGTCCCAAAACAATGTGCCGGAAGCGCTCGATGCGCTGAAAAATGTGCTGGCCAGTCCGAACGCGCCGGAAGACGCCCACCTGCTCTATGCCCAAACCGCCCAATATTCCACCGACCCGGCGGAGCGCGCCGCCAGCCTGGATTATCTGCGTTCGCTCTCCGCCCGCACGGATGATTTCGGCCTGCGCGCCTTGCGCTCGCTGGTGAATAATTCGGCGCTGCCGCCGACGGATTATGCGATGGTGGCCAACCGTCTGCTGGCCCACCCGCAGGCGAGCCGCGACGACAAATTGAATGCCCTGCGCCTGAAAGGCCGGGAGCCGGGCGGCGATGAGGACGCACTGGTGAAGGCCGCGCGGGATTTGTTCCCGCCCAATAACCCGGCTGCAGTCGTTGAAGTTGCCCGCTGGTTGCGCGAAACCGGCCGGGCGGCGGCGGCCCTCACCCTCATTGATTCGACCACCGCACTCACCCGGCAAGATATGTTCCTGGAGCGGATTCTCGACATGGCCGACTTGAAGCAGTGGACCACGATTAATGAATTGCTCAACCAGCCGAATTTGCCGCTCCCGAAGGAAAATTTATTGCTGCTGCAAGCGCTCACGCTGAATCAATTGGGTAGCGGGACAAACACGGATGTGGCCTGGAAACGCCTCCATAACGAAGTGGCCGACCAGCCGGTCAAGCTGTTCAACGTGGCGATCTATGCCATTCATTTCGGATTAGATGACATCGCCCGCCCCTACCTGCAAGAAGTTATCAAAGACCCTGAACAACGCCGCGCGGCCTGCGAGCAACTGGTGCTGCTCGAGCGCCGCGCCCACCACACCGAGGCCTTGCACACCGTGCTGTTGCAGATGGCCGGTTACTATCCACAGGACAAGATTGTGCAAAACGATGTTCTCTACACGGGTTTCCTCCTGGGCGAAGCGGGACAAAAGGAAATCAACGACGCGCAAAATCTGGTCGCGGGCAACCCGCACATTCTGTCGTATCGTTTCACCCTCAGCGCGGGTCTGCTGGCGGCTAACCGCCCTGGCGACGCCTTGCAGGTTTTTAGCGATTTGGCGGACAGCACCTGGCCGGCGGCGTACAATCACTGGAACGCGGTGTATGTTGCCGTGTTGCGCGCCAACGGTCTGGTGAAAAAGTCCGACTGGCTGGAAAATTTCATCAAAGTGGATGACTTGTTGCCCGAGGAAAAGAAGTTGCTGGACACGCCGTTGGCGGCCAGTTGAGTTTGTGGTTTGGGATGATCACGAATGGCCCAAATCGTGAATACAGGCGCAAAGACGCCAACTTGAAAGCGCGTCGCCTCGAGGACGGCCTCGTCTAGCTTTGAGGCATTGCGCAAGCGCAAGCTCTACACCCTATCACGCCGCGTGAGAGGCGGAGGCGGGGCCGGATTCTTCGGCGGGGTCGGAGGCGGGAGCGTCCACCACGCGGTCAGGACGCATGCGCAAGAGGGGCTTCTTTTTGCCTTCGATGACCGCGCCGGAGATGACGACTTCCTCAATGCCAGTTTGGTCGGGGAGGGAGAACATAAGCTCGAGCATGATGTTCTCCATGATGGAGCGGAGGGCGCGGGCGCCGGTCTTGAGTTCCAGCGCCTTGGCGGCGATGGCGGTGATGGCGTCGCGCGTGAACTTGAGGTTCACACCTTCCATCGCAAACAGTTTGCCGTATTGCTTGACGAGAGCGTTCTTCGTCTCGAGGAGGATGCGTTCAAGTTCCTCCTGTGTCAGGGGGTCGAGAACGGAGACGACGGGGAGGCGGCCGATAAACTCGGGGATCATGCCGAAGCGGATAAGGTCCTCGGGTTGAACAGACTTCATGATTTCGTCGGCGGTGAGACCCTGGTGCTGGTCGGCGGAATTCGTGAAGCCGAGGACTTTGGCACCGACGCGGGCTTGGATGATTTTATCGAGGCCCACAAAGGCGCCGCCGCAGATGAACAAAATGTTGGTGGTGTCCACCTGGATGTATTCCTGATTGGGGTGCTTGCGACCACCTTGCGGCGGGACGTTGCAAGTCGTGCCTTCGAGAATTTTTAGTAGAGCCTGCTGCACGCCTTCGCCGGAGACGTCGCGCGTGATGGATACGTTCTCAGTCTTGCGGCCGATTTTATCAATCTCATCCACGTAGATGATGCCGCACTCAGCCTTCTTGACGTCGTAATTGGCGTTTTGGAGGAGACGCAGGACGATGTTCTCCACGTCTTCACCGACGTAACCGGCTTCAGTGAGCGTGGTGGCGTCGGCGATGGCAAAGGGGACTTCGAGGAGCTTGGCGAGCGTGCGGGCGAGGAGGGTCTTGCCGCTGCCGGTGGGGCCGGTGAGGAGGATATTGCTCTTCTCGATCTCGACCTCGTTAAATTCCGCACCGAGGGGGCGGGCGTCGGCCGCGGGGCTGCTGCCCTGGCCCATGAGGCGCTTGTAGTGGTTGTATACGGCGACGGAGAGGACTTTCTTGGCCTGCTCTTGACCGACGACGTAGCCGTCGAGGGTCTTTTTAATTTCCGCCGGCTTGATTAATTTAAAGCTGGAGCGCGTCTCGGGCGTGCCGCCGGCGCGGAGCTCGCGGTCAATGATGGTTTTGCAAACAGTAACGCAGGAATCGCAAATGTAAACGCCAGCCGGGCCCGCAATCATCTTGCGGACTTCGTTGTGCGACTTTCCGCAAAACGAGCAGAAAGTCATTCGGGTGGACTTGGCCATAAAACGAGAGACGGCATTAAACCACACTTCCTCACTCTAACGCAAAACAAAATATCCGGTAAGGGCCGCCGGATTTTTACCGGAAGTTTACTTCTTTTCGGGCTTGGCGACGACGTGGTCCACCAGGCCGTAGTTTTTGGCCTCCTCGGCGGTCATGTAGAAATCGCGGTCGGAATCTTTTTCGATTTGCTCGACCGTCTTGCCGCACTTTTGGGAAAGGGTTTCGTTGATGACGCGACGCCAGCGGAGGATTTCGCGCGCGGCAATGGAGATGTCGGAGGTCTGGCCGGTGGCGCCGCCGGTGGGCTGGTGGAGCATGACGCGGCTGTTGGGAAGGGCGAAGCGCTTGCCCTTGGTGCCGGCAGTGAGCAGAACCGTGGCCATGCTGGCGGCCATGCCGACGCAATAAGTCACCACGTCGCAGGAGAGGAAATTAATGGTGTCGTAAATCGCCATGCCGGCGGTGACGCTGCCACCGGGCGAATTGATGTAGATATGCACGTCCTTCTTGCCATCTTCCATTTGCAGGAAGAGGAGCTGGGCGATGACAGCGTTTGCGACTTCATCGTAAATCGGCGTGCCGATGAAGATGATGCGATCCTTGAGCAGGCGCGAATAGATGTCCCAGGCGCGCTCGGTGCGGCCATCGCGTTCGTAAACGTTGGGAATGATGTAGCTCACGGGAAAATTATTTCGTTAAAAATTACGCGGCAGGTGCAACCGTGACCTTAGCCTGCGCGACGACGAAATCAAGCGTCTTTGCATGAAGAATGGCGCGCTGGAGCGAAGAGAGCAGCCCGCGGTCCTCCTGCAGGCGCTTGACGATTTGCTCGGGGCGCTGGCGGGTCATCATGGCTTCCTGCATGATACGCTGGTGGAGGTCGTCATTGTTCACAGCGACTTTTTCCTGCTCGGCGATTTTAAGGAGGATGAGGAGGAGCTTGACGCGGTTGTGCGCGGCTTCGCGGGCGCTTTTGAACAACTCGTCCTTGCGCTTTTCGAAATCTTCCTCGGTGGCCCCGGCACGCATCTGGCGCTCCATGAAGTCGCGGAGCAGGTTTTGTGTTTCGGACTCAATGGCGCTTTCGGGCAGAGGGAAATCCACGGCGCCGGTGAGAGCCTTGACGACCTGTTCACGGCTCGCGGCGAGGGAGTCTTGTTCCTTGCGGCCTTTGAGGTCGTCCTTCACACGCTCACGGAGTTGCTCCACGTTTTCGACCTGGAGACCTTTGAGGAAGGCGTCGTCGAGGGCGGCGGGGCGCTTCTCGCGTACTTCCAGAACTTCGATGGCGTAAGAAGCACTCTTTCCGGCGAGGGCGGGTACGTCGAGATCAGCGGGGAAAGTGTGGGCGACGTCTTTTTTGTCACCGGCTTTGAGGCCGATGATGCCGTCCACCACGGCGCGAACGCCGGGGGCGTTGGCGGAGCCGGCTTCTTCCCACGTGCCGTGCTGGGTGCCATAAATGGCGCGCTCGGGGGCGATTTCGGCGATGGGTTTGCCGTCAATCGTACCGGTGTAATTGAGACGGACAAAGTCGCCGGCCGCGGCGGGACGCTCGACGACGGCGTAATCAGCGCGTTGGGAACGAAGGTCGGTAATGGCGGCTTCGACATCGGCGTCGGTGACATCCTTGGCCGGGACGATGACGGGCAGGCCCTTGTACTCAGGCGTAGTAAATTGCGGTTGCACGTCCACGGTGATTTTCAGCAGCGCAGGAAAACCGAGGACGACGGGTTCGCCATCCACGCCGACGGCGGCAAAAATTTCGAGTTTGGACTCCTTGACGGCGTATTCGTAGGCCGAGCTGGTGACCTTGCGCTGGAGTTCCTCGCCGATTTCGCGGGCATAGCGGCGGCGGACGAGGTCGGCCGGAGCCTTGCCGGGACGAAAGCCGGGCAGGCGGACGGACTGGGCAAATTCGCCCAGCACGGATTGTTCTTCGACGGCGATTTCTTCGACCGGCACGTTTACCACCAGCGTCTTGCGGGTGGGAGAGACATCTTCAACGGTGATATTCACGATAAAAAAAGGATTCGCGGCGGGGCAGCCCGCACGGTGGGAAACCGTCAAGCCAACCATGACACGAAGAAGCGGTCAACGATGGAATTGCTTCCCCTACCCCCGACACATTCCGCTCGAATCGGCACGATTCCGGCTTTAGCCTTGGACAAGTCCCCTACCCGACCATGCTTGCCCGCGTTGCCGACAGTCTCTACTGGCTCAGCCGTTATCTCGAGCGGGCGGAGAACCATGTCCGTTTAATGGAGGTGAACCTGCAACTGCTGCTGGATTTCTCAAACTTGGACGACGAGAAAATTAAAGACCACTGGCAGCCCATTTTGAAGGCGTTGTGCGACGAGGAATCCTTCCACAAGCTCTATGAAAAAGCGGACAGCCTGTCGGTGACGGACTTCCTGACGTTCAGCCGGGAGAATCCGAATTCGATAGTCTCGTGCGTATCCGGCGCGCGGGAAAACGCCCGGATGATCCGTGACCAGATTTCCTCGGAGATGTGGGAGTCCATGAACGAGCTGTACCTGTTCCTGCGTTCAACCAATTCCAAGAAAATCTGGAAAAGCGGCGTGCATGACTTTTTCCGCGAAATCCGCCACCACATGCACGCGTTCACGGGGCTGACCCATGCGACCTACCCGCGCGAGGAAGCCTACGATTTCCTGCAAGTGGGCCGTTACCTGGAGCGGGCGGACAAGACGACGCGCATCATTGACCTTAAATACCACATCCTGCTGCCCTCGCCCTCCGACGTGGGCGGGGCAGTGGACGCCGCACAGTGGATGGCGGTGTTACGCTCGTGCAGCGGCTTGCAGGCGTACCACCGGCTGTACCTGGAAAGCCCGACTCCGTGGAAAATGGTCGAGTTCCTCATCCTTTCGGAGACTTTCCCGCGCTCGCTGCGGTTTTGCCTGAAGGAGATCAACCACTACTTGCACGCCATTTCGAACACGCCCGCAGACAAACCGACCAACGACGCCGAGCGGGTTTGCGGCAAATTACTCACCCAATTGGGCCGGTGCACGACGGACGACATTTTCAAGGAAGGACTGCACGAATACCTGGACCGCACCCAGATTTCACTCAATGAAATTGGCCTGGCCCTCTACCGCACCTATATGTACGTGCCTCCTGTGCCGCAGCAGAACACTGCGGCCTGAAGGCCCGTACGGCCAGCCCGCAGGCGTTTTTAGTTAAAAAAAGGCTTTGCCATGACGGCACCGATTGTTCTAGTCTGACCACTCTATGACGCTAAAGAAGCTTACCCCTCTGTTCGCCGCCGCAGTTACGGCACTGGCCCTCGCCGGCACCGGATGTTCCACCACGACGCAGTATCCCAGCGCCGCCAACCAGGATCGCAATCTGGGTGGCTTGATTACGATTAAGCCGAACTCGTTTGCGCAAGTCTCGCCGTCCTCGGCGGACTTGCACACGAATGACTTGATCAACAAGCCGAACATGTCCGGTACCGACATCTCACTGCTGTGGGGCGCGATTAACCTAGAGGATTACTAGACCAAGACAGCGCGGCTTGCGCGTCCCTGCCGTCCGAGCCTTTTTGAAAGCCCCGTTTTCCTCCTGAGGAAACGGGGTTTTTCTTTGCCCCTTGGCCACCACCCCGGATGGGAGGGTGCGAAGGGAACGGATTGCCAGCCCGGCGGCAAACTGCCACGGTCACCGGCAACCCATCACGCCCCGTGTCTTTCGCCAACGTCGCCCGCTTTTTGCCTGAACGCGCCCAGACGCATCCGCACACCTGTGCGGTGCGTGCGCCCGTGGGCGATGACCCGGCACAACCGGGCCGCATCGCCTACGTGGAACGCAGTTTTGCCGAACTGGATGCGGAGGCGGACGCCGCGGCGCGGCTTTTTCAATCCCGCGGCATTCTGCGCGGCACCCGGGTGCTGGTGCTCGTCAGTCCCGGGCTGGATTTGCTGCGGTGTGTGTTTGCCCTGTTTAAAATCGGAGCAGTGCCGGTGTTGCTCGACCCGGGCATGGGTTTGAAAAATTTCCTCGCCTGCGTGCGACACAGTGAGCCCACGGCGTTGGTGGCCATCGCCAAGGCGCATTGGCTGGCCTTTTTCTTCCGCAGCGCGCTGGCTTCGGCCAAAATCCGCGTACGCGTGGGCGGTTCAGCGTGGGAACGCGAACTGGCGGCGCATAAAAGCAAAGATCTTTTTCCGCTGGCGCAGACGCAGGCGGATGAACTGGCGGCGATTCTGTTCACCTCGGGCTCCACCGGCGCGCCCAAGGGCGTGTGCTATGAGCATGGATTTTTTGAGGCCCAAGTGCGGCTCATCCGCGAGCGCTATGGAATTCAGCCGGGCGAAATTGACCTGCCGCTGCTGCCAATCTTCGCACTGTTTAATCCCGCGTTGGGCATGACGACCATTGTGCCCGAAATGAATCCGTCCCGCCCGGCGGCGTGCAACCCCGCGCGCCTCGTTCAGGCCATCCGCCAAAACGGGGTGACCAACTCATTTGGCTCGCCGACCTTGTGGGCGCTGGTGGCCCGGCATTGTGAAGCGAAGGGCCATGATTTGCCCAGTATGCGCCGGGTACTGGCGGCGGGCGCACCCGTCCACCCCACTCTGCTGCGTCGGTTGAAAAAGATTTTGCCCAACGGCACGGTGCATATTCCCTACGGCGCGACAGAGGCCTTGCCGGTGTCCAGCATTTCGCTCGACGAAGTTTTGGGCAAAACGTGGACGCAAACTGAACAAGGCCGTGGCTCATGTGTGGGTTCGGTGTTTCCCGGAGTCGAGGCGCGGATCCTTCCTCTAATTGATGGCCCCATTACAAATTTGCACGATGCCCCCACCCTGCCAGATGGCCAGATTGGCGAAATCGTCGTGCGCGGACCGAGCATCACGCGCGTTTATGACCGCCTGCCGATCGCCACGGCGCGCGCAAAAATTCCGGCGGAAGATCCCACTGATCCCAAAGCGGTGTGGCACCGCATGGGCGATGTGGGTTACCGCGATGCGCAGGGCCAGTTATGGTTTTGCGGGCGCGTGGCGGAGCGCGTGGAGACAACGGCGGGCGTGTTTTATACGGATTGCGTCGAGGCGATTTTCAACCGGCACCCGCGCGTGGCGCGCTCAGCACTCATTGGACTTGGCCAGGCCCCCGCCCAACGACCGGCGCTGGTCGTGGAACCGCTGCCCGGGCATTTTCCGAAAAATCAAATCGAACGCGAAAAATTTTCCGCGGAATTGCGGGCACTGGCAGTGGCCGGCACGCCGGAGTTGGCCGAAATATTTTATAAGAAAAGTCTGCCAGTGGACGTGCGGCATAACGCAAAAATCCACCGGCTGGCCCTGGCCCAGGAATATTCAAAATAAAAATCCATGCGCATACTTGTCACCGGCGGCGGCGGATTTCTCGGCCAGGAAATTGTCAATCAACTCCTGGCTCGCGGGGAAACCGTACGCAGCCTGGGTCGGGCGCCGCAACCGGCGTTGGCGGCGCGCGGGGTGGAAGTTTTTCAAGGTGACCTCGCCGATGCGGGGACGGTGGTGAAGGCGGCGGCGGGTTGCGACGCGGTTATCCACACTGCGGCCAAAGCGGGCGTGTGGGGCACGTGGGCGGAGTATAACCGGCCCAACGTCCTCGGCACCGAAAACGTGCTGGCGGCGGTGCGCCAGCATGGCATCCAACGATTAGTTTATACGAGCACGCCCAGCGTGGTGTTCGATGGACAAAGCCATGCGGGGGCGGATGAGTTGCAACCCATTGGCCAAAATTTTCCCTGTCATTATGCTTATACCAAGGCGATTGCGGAAATGAAAGTTCTTGCCGCGCATGACGAAAAAAAACTGCGCGTCATCGCGTTGCGGCCGCATTTAATCTGGGGCGCCGGCGACCCCCATCTGGTACCGCGGATTCTGGCGCGAGCGCATCGCTTGCGCATAATTGGCGACGGCACCAATCGCGTGGACTTGACCCACGTGCACCACGCCGCGCAAGCACACTTACTGGCCCTCGATGCCTTGGGAAAGCCCGGCCACCTGGCCGGCGGGCGGGCGTTTTTCATCTCGGACGGCGCGCCAGTGGTACTATGGGAGTGGATAAATGACTTGCTGCTCAAGTTAGGTCGTCCGCCCGTCACCCGGCGAATGTCCGCCAAGGGAGCATATGCGATTGGTGCCGTACTCGAAACACTCTGGAGAATTTTACCTTTGTCGGGCGAGCCACCGATGACGCGTTTTGTGGCCACGGAACTGGCGAAAGACCACTGGTACTCCATCGCGGCCGCCCGAAAAGATTTGGGCTACGCGCCGGCGGTGGATTTGACCAAAGAAATGAATGAATTGATTACGAGCCTTAAATTGGTATAGAAAAACACATGGGGCAGGCATCCGCATCATTGAAAAATTTGTGGCTGCTCATCGCGGTATCCGCGCTGGCGTTATTTTTAATCGTGGGCGTGCAGGCAGACGATGCCCCCGTGCCAACCAATCGGCAAAAGTTCACGGTGGCGACAATTGTAAAACAACCGGAAACCGTAAAGGTGTGGTATTTGCCGCCACATAATCAGCCGCCGTTGACGGGTTTTGAGGTGAAAATCAACGGCGCGTATCCGGCAGCGATCTTCCAGTGGCAGCGCAAACGCAAAGAGTCAAAAGTATGGAGTATTTTTCACGGAACCGTTCTCGCTTTGGGCGCACAAGCACCTGATCCCGAACACAAACTGCAACTCGACCTCGATCTGAGCAAGTTTGAAAACATGTCTAATCCGGAAGCAGACAAGGTCGGCCCGGAAGTTTCCGCCATCTCGGTCTATTACAGCCTCACTGATTCGGGTGACTCCTACCGGTGCGCGATCTCCAATGCGGCGGGAACCGTCTATTCCGAGCCAGCTGTGTTGGGGGTGGATGCTCCGGTTCCCCTCGCCATTGCCCAACAACCGGTATCGGTGGAAGTAAAGGCCGGACAGGACGCCACTTTTACAGTGGAGGTCAAGGGCAAGCCGGAGCCCACTTTTTCTTGGGTGATAAAAAACCCGCAGATGGGCAGAGCAGAGCTGCTTAAAAGCAAAACCGTTTTTGCAGGAACCGACACCGCAACCCTCACGGTGAAAGCGCCGACGAAAGACCTGTCCGGCGCCACCTTCCAGTGTTTTATCGCTAATGAATACAACGAGTCCAATCCCTTGCGCACCACCCCGGTTTCGCTGCGGGTTAAGTGAATGGCTTTTTTCACTATCCCCTTGAACTGAGCGGCGGGTCTTCTAACATCGGCGCACGTAACGCTGCCAATCAAGTACCCGCCCAACTTAACTCTTGTGACTGCCAAAAACCCCGCCTCGTCAAGAAATCTGTGGCTGTTAATCGCGGTGTCCGCGCTGGGTTATTTCGTGGATGTGTTCGACCTGCTGCTGTTCAGCGTCGTGCGGAAAAAGAGCCTGTCGGATTTAGGTGTGGCAGATGCAGATACTCTTTTGATTGGGCAGCACCTGCTCAACTGGCAGATGGCGGGGATTTTTCTAGGCGGGTTTTTCTGGGGCATGGTGGGCGACAAGCGCGGGAGGCTGTCCGTGTTGTTCGGCTCGATTATATTGTATTCTGTCGCAAATCTGGCGAACGGTTTTGCAAACTCGGTGCATACATATGAAGCGTGCCGGTTTTTGGCCGGGTTTGGTCTGGCGGGTGAACTGGGCGCGGGAGTAACCCTGGTCAGTGAATGTATGTCGAGCAAGTGGCGCGGGTTGGGCAGCATGTTGATTGTGACGATTGGGGTGCCCGGGGCGGCATTTGCGGCATGGGTGGGGGCAAACCACAGTTGGCGTACGGCGTACATGGTGGGCGGGGCCATGGGCCTGTTATTGCTGTTAATGCGCGTCGGTTTGTTTGAATCGGGCCTGTACGACTCGGTGCGCAAAGCCGATGTAGTTCGCGGCAGTCTGGTGCTTTTGTTTCGCACGCCCGAGCGCATTTACCGGTTTCTGCTATGCATCCTTATCGGGTTGCCGACGTATCTGGTGATTGGCATCCTTATTACCTACGCACCCGAGTTCGGCACCGCGATGAACTTGAATCCTGCCCCAGTCGCGGGCACGGCCATCATCTGGGCGTATGTAGGGCTGACCATCGGCGGGTTGCTCTGCAGCGGGCTGAGCCAGGTGATTAAGCGGAGGAAGGCAGCGATAATTATTTTTCACCTCATCAGCCTGGTGAGCATACTGGTTTACCTTTATTGGACGCCGACGGATTTGGACACTTATTACTGGCTATGTCTATTTTTGGGCATAGGTGTGGGCTATTGGGCACTGCTGGTGACGAATGCCACGGAGCAATTTGGTACAAATCTCCGCGCCACGGTTACGACGTGCGTGCCGAATTTGGCGCGCGGGGCGTTGATTCCGATTACGTGGGCGTTTGGGCCGGCGCGAGCGCAGCTGGGGATTATTGACGGCGCGGCGGTGGTGGGCGTTGGCTGCGTGCTCATTGCCATCACGGCGGTCGCGCTCTCCCGCGAAACGTTTGGAAAATCGCTCGATTTTCTGGAAGAGTGAGCGGCTCCGCTTGATTTTTGGTGGCGGCGCGTGTTCAATAGCCATCCATGCGAATCACTGGCGGCCGCGCGCGCGGCATTGTTTTAAAAATTCCTGTCCGCGGCGAACTGCGCCCGGCCACCGGCTTTTTGCGCGAGGCGGTGTTTTCCTCGCTCGGCCCACGGGTGGCGGGAGCGCGGGTGCTGGATTTGTTTGCCGGCACCGGAGCCTATGGCCTAGAAGCGGTGAGCCGCGGCGCCGCGTTTGCCGTATGGGTGGATGCCAACAAGGCGGCGGTGGAGGCCGTACGCATCAATTTGGCGGCAGTTGCCAAATCCATGGATGGAGCTGATCCTAAAACGAAGGGCCAGGCATGTGAGGGCGATGCGTTTGTCTGGTCGCCGCCGCCCGGCAGTGTTTTCGATTTGACCTTTATTGACCCGCCCTACGCCCTGCTGCCGGATTTCGGATTAAAATTGTTAACGCGGGTGGCGGAGTGGATGGCTCCGGGCTTGGAAGCGCGGCTGTTGCTCGAAGCGCCGGGAGCCTACGTGCCCGTGCCGCCGCCGGGATGGATTCTGGCCCGCCGATTGGGCAAAGGCCAGCGCCAGCCGAATTCGCTCATCTTCCGGCGCGAGGGATGAGTCACTATTTCGCCGCAGGACTCGGCGTCCGCAGCAGATTAAAAAATGGCGCGAGGGACGCGTCGGTTGGCGGGCTGCCGCCCAATTCCCATGCGGCGCGGCGTTGGGCTTGTTCCGGTGTTTCCCGACCAGACAAGGCGATGGCGAGCCGGGCATCCGCACCCCAGGAGTCACGGGCATCCGCCAGGCTTTCCCAATAATAAAGCGCGCCATCCACCCGACCGAGCAGCCAAAGACAAGCGCCGGAACGAAACACGGCTGCCGGGGATTGCTGCGCTAATTCGGAATTTTCCAGCAATTGCTGTTCGAGCACGGCCTGCGACGGCAACGTCGGCAAATTTTTTAGCAGCAAAACAAAACGCCAGCCGACCACCAGATCGCGATCAAGCGGCGAAAGCTGGGCCACGAGATTGGAGTGCTCCAGCTCGCGAATGGCCTCGGGAAAATTACCCAACGCCACCCAGGCTGCGGCGCGCTGGCGGGCCTCACGCAGCGCAATTTGCGCCGCGGGGTTGTTCATGCGTGGCAACCAGGTCAAGATTGCCGCCATGATCATCAGGGTCAGGATAATCAACCGACTCAAACCCGCCCGCGGCCACGGCCGGCCCACCAGGGCGCCGGAAAGTATCGCCAGAATCGCCACGACCGGGGCGCGCGCTTCCATGGTCGGATACCAAATCATGGCCCCGGTACCTGCGAGCACCGCCAGGACAACGGCCAGCCGTGCGGCAGGGGCGCGCCAGCCCTGCAGAATCCCGCCCAGGCCCAGCGCCAGCAAAAGCGTCCAGCTCAACGGATTGTTTTTTAACCACGGACATTCGTCGCGCGCGCGCGCGTAATC